>Ga0308167_1001875_pt1 | contig 21820 bp, 12 predicted proteins | sample PhyCR1_2_FD_202138 | JGI IMG/M metagenome (GOLD analysis project Ga0308167, IMG submission 202138) | Phyllosphere microbial communities from UC Gill Tract Community Farm, Albany, California, United States - DLSLRC.R1 | ecosystem: Host-associated > Plants > Phyllosphere > Unclassified | place... | reverse complement strand
TCGTGAAGGAGAACGCTCCCGTCGTGGGCAAGAGGCTGCAGGGCGCCGCCGGCGACGCGGCCTCGAAGGCCAAGTCCGTCGCCTCGAAGGCGTCCGACAAGGCCGACGACGTCGCTGACTCCGCCAAGAGCGCCGCCTCGAGCGCCGGCTCCGAAAGCGAGGGCGCCGCGAAGCTGCCCGGGGTGAACGTCGGTGAGTGACCTCAAGGCACCGGAACAGAGCACCAAGAAGTCGCTCGGCTCGCTGCTCGGCAGCCTGCCCGAGCTCATCTCCCGTCTCATCAGGGGCGAGATCCAGCTCGCGAAGACCGAGCTCGTCACCAAGCTGAAGGAGGCGGGGGTCGGCGCAGGACTGCTCGTCGGCGCCGCGCTCTTCGGCTTCTTCCTCCTCGCCGTGCTGATCACCGCCGGCGTGCTGGGGCTCGCCACCGTGGTGGCGCCGTGGCTCGCCGCCCTGATCGTGGCGGCCGTGCTGCTGGTCATCACCGGCGTGCTCGCGCTGCTGGGCGTCAAGGCGCTCAAGAAGGGCATGCCGCCCGTGCCGCAGCAGACCGTCGACAGCGTCAAGGCCGACGTGGCCGCGCTGAAGGGGACCAGCACGAAGAGCACGAGCACGAAGGGCGCGAGCGACTGATGAGCGACGAGAAGAGCGACCATAAGTCCGGCCCGCGCGAGGGAGCGAGCATCCCCGAGATCGAGCTGGACATCGCCCGCACCCGCGAGCAGTTCAAGGAGACCCTCGACGCCATCGAGGACAAGCTGAGCGTGCCGGCCCACGCCCGGCGCCTCACGGCGAGCGTCAAGCGCCGCCTCGACGACGACCCGGCACCCGTGATCGCCACGGCCGCCGCAGGGGTGGCCGGCGTCGCCGCGATCATCGCGGGCGTCGTCAAGATCGCCCGCCGCTGACGCGACGCTGACGGACGGCTGGGGGCGCGCCTCCTGCCGTCTTCTGCATCACCGGCAGGCAGCACCCAGCCGGCGACGCGCCCCACCCGGCAACACCCTCTCCGCATCACCTCTCGTTCACAGGACAGGAACACGAGACCCCATGGCACAGACCAGCACGCGCCGGGACCAGACGGCGCCCGAGCCGAACGACTCGCGCAAGCCCGACAGCCCCGACGACCTGCACGCACGGTCCTGGGGCTACGTGTTCAAGAAGACCCTGCGCGAGTTCGGGTCCGACCAGTGCACCGACCTGGCCGCGTCGCTGACGTACTACGCCGTGCTGGCGATCTTCCCCGGCCTGCTGGCGATCGTCGCTCTGCTGGGCGTGGTCGGCCAGGCCGGGCCGACGACCGACGCCGTCCTCCAGCTCCTGACGCAGCTCGGCGGCGCCTCCGTGGCCGACACCCTGCGCGGCCCCATCCAGGAGCTGATCGGCTCGCAGGCGGCCGGCTTCGCCCTCGTCGCCGGTGTGCTCGGTGCCCTCTGGTCGGCCTCGGGCTACGTCGGCGGCTTCGGGCGGGCGATGAACCGCATCTACAACGTCGACGAGGGGCGCCCGATCTGGAAGCTCCGCCCGACCATGCTCGCCATCACCGCCTTCACCGTGGTGCTGATCGTGGTCGCCGGTCTCATCCTCGTGCTGAGCGGCGACGTCGCCCAGACGGTCGGCGACGTGGTCGGCCTCGGCTCGACGACGGTCTTCGTCTGGAGCGTCGTCAAGTGGCCCGTGCTGCTGGTCATCGTCGTGGTCGTCGTCGCGGTGCTCTACTACTTCTCGCCGAACATCCGCCAGCCGAAGTTCCGCTGGATGAGCCTCGGCTCGGTCACCGCGATCGTCATCTGGGGCCTCGCCAGCGCCGGCTTCGGCTTCTACGTCGCGAACTTCTCGAACTACAACAAGACCTACGGCTCGCTCGGCGCCGTGATCGTGTTCCTGCTGTGGCTCTGGATCACCAACCTGGCGCTGCTCTTCGGCGCCGAGTTCGACGCCGAGATCGAGCGCGGCCGCGAGCTGCAGGCCGGCATGAAGGCCGAGAAGGACATCCTGCTGCCGCCGCGCGACACCGCGCAGAGCGAGAAGAAGCAGGCGGTCGCGGCGCAGGACGAGCTCGACGGCCTCCGGCTCCGCCAGGCCGCCGCCGAGTCGATCGAGCGGCAGGAGGCGGAGGAGGAGCACGACGGGAACGGCCGTCGCGGTGACGACCACGCGGACGCCGACTCCGACGACCTCGACCGGGCCAAGGCGGAGGACGACGCCGCCGACGACACCGCGAAGGCGAAGGCCAAGGCGAAGCGCAAGGCCGAGAAGGCCGAGGCGAAGGCCGCCGCGAAGGACCGCGACTGAGCCCGGCTCCCCGCATGCACGAGGCCCCGACGACGTGAGTCGTCGGGGCCTCGTGCGTGCGTGGGCCGCGTCCTGTTGACGGGCGAGAGCGGGCGAGTCCGTCGTGCACGGTCCGTCGCGACGGCCCGGCGGCGACGAACCCGCCCGCCGGCTGCGCGCTGCCGGTTAGAAGCTGAAGCCGAGCTCGCGGGGGTACTCGCCGCGGGCGGTGAGCTGCTCGGCGGCGTCGCGCAGGTGGGACAGCGTCAGGCCCATCGTCATCGGGCCGAAGCTGACGCGCGAGACGCCGAGCTCGGCGAGGCGCGCGAGAGGCACCGAGTCCGGCCCCGAGATGACGCTGACCTTGCCGTGGATCTCGTCCAGGGCGCGCTCGACGAGGTCCTCCGTGCCGAGCCCGAGCACGAAGGCGCAGTCGGCGCCGGCGTCGAGGTAGGCGTTCGCGCGACGGACGGCGTCGTCGAAGAGCGAGGGGTCGCCGGCCAGCGCGTCGACGCGGGCGTTGATGACGATCGGCACGCCGGCACGGTCGCCGGCCTGGCGGGCGGCTGCGACCTTGGACACCTGGGTGTCGATGTCGTAGAGCTCCGTCTTGGACGTGCCCGTGCTGTCCTCGAGGTTGAGGCCGGCGGCGCCCTCCTCGATCAGGCGCCACACGTTGTCGAGCGTGCCGGCCGCGTCGGTCGCGTAGGCCTTCTCGAAGTCGACCGAGACGGGCAGGTCGACCGCGCGGATCACGAGCCGGACCGCGTCGAGCATCTGGTCGACGTCGAGCCCCTCGCCGTCCTCGACGCCGTGGGCCTCGCTGATCGAGTGCGACGCGGTGGCGAGGGCCTTCACCCCCGGGGCGCCCGCGACGACGCGGGCGGTGATGCTGTCCCACACGTTGGTGACCACGAGCGGGTCGCCGGGCACGTGCAGCGAGCGGAGCAGGTCGGCCTTCGCGGCCGTGGAGGAGATCGACATGGTCCCAGCCAACCGCACCCGCGCCTCCTGCGCCATCAGGGGACGAGGAGGTGCGCGTGCGGTGCGCGCCCCGGCCGGCTCACGGGTCGGCCCGGTCCCGTGTCGGCGGTGGGGCGGCTCAGCGGCCGGCCCAGTCCCAGGTGCCGGTGAGGCTCGTGAGCGTGCGCTCGGTCGCGGCGGCGCGGGCGGCGGCGGACGCGTCGTCCGCCGATCCGTAGCCGAGGTCTGCGTCCGCGTCCGCGTCCGGTCCGACGCTCACGAGGGTGAGCGAGGAGGCGCCGGTCGCGTCGGCGGGCGACCACGCGACGACCACGGCGACAGGCGTGCCGAGGTCGTCCCCGGTCGCGAGCCGGACGAGCGCGGCGGGCTCGCCGTCGAGCGTGGTCCGCTCGGGCTCGCCGACGACCGTGCCGACGTCGGGCAACCAGCTCGGACGCAGGGCGGCGACGGCGTCCGCGACACGGTCGGTGCTCGTCGCGGGGACGAGGCCCTCGGCGACGGCGGCGGGCACGGTCACGACCTGCACGGGCGTGACGGCGGTGTCGTCGGCCACGCCGAAGGACGTGGCGCAGGCGTCGGCGTCGCTGTCGTCGCCGGAGACCCAGGCGTCGTCGGGGAGCGAGAACGACCAGCACGAGGTCGTCACGGCGGCGGGGTCGGCGGCGCCGTCGCCGTCGGCGTCGTCGTACCCGAGGCCGTACGGGTCGCCGTCGAGGCCCTGGCCGGTGTCCCCGCCGTACCAGCTGCTCGCGGCCTCGTCCGCGAGGCGGGCCCCGACGGGCACGGCCACGACGAGCACGGCCACCACGGCGACGTTCGTCACGGCGGCGAGACCCGACAGCGCCAGGCCCGTGACGCCCAGGCCGAGACCGGACTGCGCCCGACGACGGCGCACCAGCGCGACGACCCCGAGGGCGACGCCGACCAGCGCGACCAGCAGGCCGACCACGGGCACGAGCCCGACGAGGAACGCTCCGATGCCGACGACGAGGGCCGCGATCGCCCAGCCGCTCGCGCCGCTGCGCGCCGGCGGCAGCGCCGGTGCTGCGGGCTGCGCCAGCCCTGCGGGTTGCGCCGGCTGCGCGGACTGCGCCGGCGGTGCGAGGGGCGAGTCAGGTGCGGCGCGGCCGAGCTCCTCGGTCGCGTGTCGGTCGGCGTCGTCGGCGCCCTCGGCAGGTGTGCGGTCGTCGGTCATGCTGTCTCCTCGCGTGCGCGGCCGGCGTCCACCGGTCCGTCCTCGACGCTACGGAGCCGCGCCTCCTCGGTCGTCCGTCGCCGGTGGCGCGGGTGCGGTCCTGCAGGATGACCCGCGCCTCCTGCGCCGTCGCCCGTGCGGATGACGCGCGTGCGGACGCATCACGACGAGACCCCTCGGACCCGCGCACGCCCTCGCTCGTGCGAAGGGGTGCACGCGGGTCCGAGGGGTCAGGACGGGCAGCGCGCGGGCAGCGGCAGGGCCAGCCAGCCGCCGCGGCGGGCTAGTCGCGGCGCAGCACGAGCTCGTCGAGCGACAGGCGGACGCGCGGCGCGGTCTCGCGCTCGGCCAGCGCCTCGATCAGCTTGTCGGCCTCGTCGACGACGCCGACGGCGGTGACGGTGACGGGCTTCAGGTTCGCGGGCAGGTCGAACGCGGCGACCAGCTTCTCCCACTCGACGCCTGCCATCTGGTGGGTGTGGAAGCCCTCGGCGTGCGCCTGGACGCTGAGGTGCGCGACGGCCTGGCCGAGGTCGTACTCGGCGGTCGGGCGGTCGTCGCCCTCGACGGTCGAGGTCTCGGCCAGCGCGACGATCAGCGCGGAGGCGTTGCCGGCCCACATCGCGTTGAAGCTGAGCAGGGCGCCGACGATCGTGTCGAAGGTCTCGGTGCCGCGGCGGGCCACGACGAAGCGGCGGGGCTGGTGGTTCTGGGCCGACGGGGCCCAGCGGGCGGCCTCGAGCAGGGCGTCGAGCTGCGCGTCGCTGATCGTCGCGGCCGGGTCGAACGAGCGGGGGCTCCAGCGCTCGTCGAGCAGGTCGACGATCGGCACGCTGGTCTCGGCGGTGCGGACGGTGGAAGGGGCTGCGGAGGTGGTCTCGGAGATCGACACGATGGACCGGCTTTCATGGTGACAGGGGTGGGGGAGAGGCCGGCGCGACGTCGGGCCACCGAGGTGAACCGTTGCCCTGCGCGCAAGATTCCCGGTGTGCCCCGGTGTGCCCCGGTGCGCCCGGCGGTGCCGCGCCCGCACCGAGTGGTCAGGAAGTGTCCCCCTCGGGCCCCGGGAGGACAGCTCCTGACCACTCGGCGGCTCCGCAGACCCGACCCGGCCCGTGTCAGCCGAGCCGGCGGCGGCGCAGCACCAGCAGGGTCGCGCCCGTGCCGAGCAGCAGCAGCCCGAGGCCGCCGGCGACGAGGAGGAGCGCGTCGGCTCCCGTGAAGGCGAGCGGGTCGGCCGCGGGGTCGCGCGGCAGCGACGCGGCCGGGGCGGCGGAACCGGGGCGGGCTCCTGTCGGCGTGCTCCCGGCACCGGCGGACGGCGTCGTCCCGGGGCCGACCGGCACTGTGCCTCCGTCGCCCGGCGTGCCCGTGCCCGGAGTCCCGGGCGTGCCCGGCGTGCCCGGCCCGCCCGGCCCGCCCGGCGTGCCCGGTCCGCCCGGCGTTCCCGGCCCGCCCGGCGTGCCCGGCCCGCCCGGCGTGCCGGGGTCCCCCGGCACGCCGGCCGCCGCCACGACGGTCATGGTGCTGACCCCCGAGCGGTACTCGGCGCCGTAGGGGTCCGTGACCGTGAACCACCAGCCGAGGCTACCGAGCGGCGCGTCGGGCCACGCGGCGACCGCCTCGGTCCCGCTGGCGACGTCGACGACCGTCGCGACCGCCTCCGGCGCCTGCACCTCCGCCGTGAAGGCGTTGGTCCGCAGCGTCTTCGCGTGGGGCGCGATGCCCGCCGTCGCGTAGGGGATCACGAACTCCTGGTGCTGAGGCTCGAGCGAGGGGTCGTCGCTGTCGTAGTCGTCGAGCGAGGGCGAGTAGGTGCGCACGGTGATCTGCTGCCCCGCGTTGTCGAAGTGCAGCAGCCGCAGGTAGCCGAGACCGCCCTCGGGCAGGCCCTGGTAGTCGAAGAGCATCTGGGTCACGGTGCGCTCGGCGACGCCGTCGCCGTCGTCGTCGAACTGGTCGTACCGGGTGAAGGCGTCGTGGTAGTGCCCGGACATGACCATCGAGACGTTCGGGTTGGTCGCCACCACCTCGTCGTAGATCTGCTGCGGCACGGGTCCGAGGCCGCCCGTCGTGAGCATGTACTCGTGCAGGTTGATGATCGCCGTGCGCTCGGGGTACTGCGCGAGCACCTCGTTCATCCAGGCGATCTGGTCGACGCCGGGCGCCCAGCCCATGGAGAGCACGAGGAGGTCGACGCCGCCGGTGCTGACGAGGTCGTAGTGCCCGCGGTTGTCGAGGTGGCTGCCGCCGTACCAGGGGTTCGACGCGTAGCGCTGCTCGCCGAACCACTGCGAGTAGGCGGTGTAGTCGTCGTTCTTCTGGTCGACGTCGTGGTTGCCGGCGAGCACGCCGTAGGGCAGCCCCGCCGCGTCGAGGCGGTCGTACTGAGCGTCGGCCCGCTGCCACTGCTCGGGCACGGTGCCGTCGTCGACGATGTCGCCGGTGTGGAACAGGTACTGCAGGTTGAGGTCGTCACGGCGCTCGAGGAGGTAGTCGTGGATGGCCACCTGGTGCTTGTAGTTCGCCGGGTCGGCGTTGTAGTACTGCGTGTCCGACTCCCACGCGAGCGTGAAGTCGTACTCAGAGCGGGGGGTGTCCGCGGGGTTCGCCGGCACGACCGGCGTCTCCCGGGTCGAGCGCGGTGCGCCGGCGAAGCCCTCGGAGTGCTGCACGAGCACCGAGAGCGTGCCGTCCGGGGCGACGTGGTCGGCAGCCGCGACCGTGGCGGTCAGGGCGAACTCGACGTCGTCGGGGTCGACGGTCACGAAGCGGTCGACCTCCTCCCACGTGCCCGTCGTCGTGTTCCGCACGTACATCAGCACCTTGGCGCCGGTGTCGGCCGAGCCGGTCCAGGTCAGCTTGGTCTGGTGCTCGTCCCCCGCCGCGGCCGGGACGGCCACGTCGAACACCTGGTACGGCAGGGCGGTGTCCGAGCTGACCTCGGCGTCGATGCCGTCCACCCCGCCGATGGCGGCGACGTCGTCGGCGCTCAGGGCGCGGGCGCCCGCGGCCGAGGCGGGCGTGCCGCCGTCGACCTCGGTCGCGACGTCGGTGGTGCCGGAGCGGCTGGTCACGCCGCCGTTCGCGGCGTCCAGCTCGTAGCCGCGCGCGAAGTCGACGCGGAGGGCGTCGCCGCTCGGGTCGTCCACGCGGGCGCGGAGCTCCACCTCGCCCTCGGTCACCTCGGCGCCCTCGGCGGGCAGCACGGCCTGGCCGGACGGCTGCTCGACCGGGGTCGTGAACGGCACGTCGGTGCGGCTGACGTTGCCCACGGCGTCCGTCGCGCTCAGCGACAGCAGGTGGTCCCCGCCCGGGAGGTCCACCGAGGAGGCACGGAACGGCAGCTGCACCGGCTCGCCGTCGAGGGTGGTCACGAACGCCGCGACGCCGGAGCCGGCGTCGACGGCGGTGCCGGTGAGCACGAACTCGCCGCGGTACTCGGCGCCCTGCTCGACGTCGGTCGTGATCGCGGGGGCCGTGTTGTCGACGAGGACCGTCCTCGAGATCGACTCCGCGCCTCCTGCGGCCGTGGCGGCGACGACGTGCGTCCCGTCGGCGACGGCGGTCGTGTCCCACTGGTGCGAGAGGGCGCCGAAGGCGTCGTCGGGCACCGTGAAGACGGCGTCGAAGAAGTCGAGCTTGCCCGCGCTGTCGCCCATCTGCAGCACGCGCGACGGGTCGTCGTAGCCGGCCGGCCGCAGCGTGCGGCCGTCGGGCAGCACGAGTCGCAGGCCCTGGATCGTGAAGTCGTCGTTGTTCTCGGGGCTCAGCTCCGGGGCCGCCTTGGTGCCCGCCCAGACGCTCAGCGTGAGGGGCTCGCCGGGGCGGACCGCCGCCAGCGGCACCTTCGTGGTGATGGTCTCGACACCCTCGAAGATGCCGTCGTCGAAGATGGTGAGGACGTCGTCGCCCAGCAGGACCCCGTTGCGGAAATACGTGTTGACGCCCCCGGCCTCGAACGCGAAGTACGCCTCGCGCTCGAGGGCGCGCTCGACGTCGTCGACCTGGGCGCCGTCGACGGACAGCCGGACGTCGGGCGGCGTGGTGCTGCCGGCCGCCGCGAGGGCGACGGTGCCCCGGAGTCCCTGGCCCTCGGCGACGTTGAGGCGCACGGGGGAGTCGTCACGACCGGCGACGGTCACGGTGCGGAGGGGCGTCGTCGTCGTGTTCGTGCCGTCGCTGACCTCGAGCGAGTACCGGAGCCAGCTCTTGCCGTACAGGTCGACGCCGGGCACGGACCACGTGTACCGGTCCAGGGGCCCCACGGTGTCGGCAGGGTCGGCGCGCTGGCCGACGAGGTCGACGACGACCGACTCGGCGTCGACGTCGTTCTCGGCGGTCAGCCGGGCCGTCAGCACGCCCACGTCGTCGGTGACGGTGAAGGCGACGTCGAAGTCGGACGTGGGGTCGTCGACGGAGGCGGCGGTCCGGTCGACGACGACGGGCGCGGTCGTGTCGGCCGGCGTCACGACGAGGCCGGCGGGGACCTGGTCCGCCGTGACGGAGCCGGGGCTCGCGGCGGCCTTGCGCAGGAGCACCTGCTTCGTCGCGTCGGCGGCGTCGTGGCCGTACTGGATGCCCTGGTCGGGGTCGACGTCGTCGCGACCGGCGACCAGGCCGTAGTGGGCCCGGTTGAGGGCGGTCCCCGAGTTGGTGACGATCTCCATGCCCCGTGCCGAGCCGTTCGCCATGCCGGCTGAGGCGACGTCGAGCAGCTGGCCGTCGCGGAGCGAGGCGCCGAAGTGGGCGTTGAAGTCGGCGCGGGTCAGGGCCGCGTTCTGGCCGTTCCTGACCCAGAGCACCAGCGTGTCGCCGGGCTCGACGACGGCGGACCGCGGGGTCGACGGCCAGAGCACGGTCGACGAGTTCTGCACCTCGTCGACCGGGTAGAGGTACCGCAGCGAGTAGTCCGAGAAGTCGACGGCGCGGTCGCTGCCGTTGTAGACCTCGACGAACTCGTAGCCGTCCGCGCTGCCGACGTTCGTCGAGTCGGGCAGCAGCTCGGTGATCTGGAGCGGGGAGGCGCGCAGAGCCGGGTCGGGCTGCGGGGCGGGCGTCGGCTCAGGCCCAGGCGTCGGACCCGGTGTCGGACCCGGTGTCGGCGTCGGGGCCGGTGAGGTGGGGGCAGGTGACGGCTCGGGTGTCGCGGTCGGGTCACCCGGGGACGGCTCGGGGTCGACCGGGGCCGTGCCGAGCTGGCTCGGGTCGACCGTGCCGGGGGTCGGCGCAGCCGTGGACGCGAGCAGCGGCGCCGAGGGCCGCGAGGGGTCCGCCGGGCGTCCGAACTGGGCGACGGTGCCCGCCGAGACCGAGCCCGCCGGGTAGAACGACCACGAGACGACGGCGTCGTCCAAGGCGTCGACGACGCGCACGCCGCGGCCGCCGCCGTTCGCCATGCCGGCCTGCCCGGTGACGGGAACGACCGGGTACGACGTGGGCGCGCCTCCCTCACCGGCCCAGAACGACCGGAAGTCGTCCTCGGTGTACCGGAAGGAGTCGACGTTCGCGGCCGTGTACCGGAGCCACAGCACGACCGGGACGCCCGCCGGCAGCACCGTGCCGACGGGGGCCGTGAGGGGCACGTCGCGGGTGCGCACGTCGCTGTCGACGTAGCTGTACGCGAGGGAGACGCCTCCCTCGCCGAGCACCACGTCGCTCGACGTCGTGTTCACGACCTCGACGTACTCGAACTCGTCGACGCCGACGGTGTCGGGCGCGATCTCGGTGACGACCACCTCGCCGACCGGGACGGCGGCCTCGGCCGGCACCGCGCCTCCCGCGACGAGGCAGGCGGCGAGGGCCGCGGCGGGCAGGACGGTGTGGCGACGGCGCATGCTGTGGAGTTCCCCTGGATCGTCGAGCAGATCCCTGTGAACCTAGGCGGGTGACCCGTCCGGGGGGTGAACAGCAGGTGTCGTCCAGCTGCCGGCGACCCTAGGAGGCGCCCCGCACCTCCGCGAGGACGGCCGCGATCCGACCCGGCACCGACGCGTCCTGCAGGCTGGTCGTGTCGCCGAGCTCGCGCCCCTCCGAGACGTCGCCCAGCAGGCGCCGCATGATCTTGCCCGAGCGGGTCTTCGGCAGGTCGGGGACGACGAGCACGGTCGCGGGCTTCGCCACGGGGCCGATCTCGTCGGCGACGTGGGCGCGCAGCAGGGGCGACAGCGAGCCCGGCGCCGACCCCGAGAGGGCCGCCCAGACCTGCGGTTCGGAGGCGTCGCCGGCGTCGCGCACCGCGCCTCCTGCGGGGCGGGTCGCCGGCACGACGAAGGCGGCGATCGCCTGCCCGGTGCGCGCGTCCGAGACGCCGACGACCGCCGCCTCGGCGACGAGGGGGTGGGCGACGAGCGACGACTCGATCTCGATCGTCGACAGGCGGTGACCCGACACGTTGATGACGTCGTCGACCCGGCCGAGCAGCCAGATGTCGCCGTCGTCGTCGTACTTGGCGCCGTCGCCGGAGAAGAACCAGCCCTGCCGCCAGTACTTCGCCCAGTAGCTGTCGCGGTAGCGCTCGGGGTCGCCCCAGACGGTGCGTGCCAGCGACGGCGGGGTCTGCTGCACGACGAGGTAGCCGCCCGAGCCGTTCGGCACGCGCTCGCCGCCCTCGTCGACGACGGCGGTGGAGACGCCGGGCAGCGCGCGCAGCGACGACCCGGGCTTGAGCGTGTCGACGCCGGGTAGCGGCGCCATCACGGCCGCGCCCGTCTCCGACTGCCACCACGTGTCGACGATCGGCAGCTCGCCCCGGCCGAGCTGCTCGCGGAACCAGACCCACGCCTCCGGGTTGATCGCCTCGCCGACGGTGCCGAGGAGGCGCAGCGAGCTCAGGTCGTGGTCGGTCGGCAGGCCGTCGGGGAACCACGACGCCAGCGTCCGCACGAGGGTGGGCGCCGTGTAGTAGGTCGTGACGCCGTAGCGCTCGATGATCTCGAGGTGCCGGGCCGGGTGCGGGGTGTCGGGCGTGCCCTCGTAGATCACCTGCGTGAGGCCGTTCGAGAGCGGGCCGTAGATCTCGTAGGTGTGCGCCGTCACCCAGGCGAGGTCGGCCGTGCACCAGTGCACGTCGTCGGGCTCGGCGTCGAAGACGGCCCAGTGCGTCCAGCTCGCGGCCGTGAGGTAGCCGCCGCTCGTGTGCACGAGCCCCTTCGGCTTCCCGGTCGTGCCGCTCGTGTACATGATGAAGAGGGGCGTCTCGGCGTCGAACGCCTCCGGCTCGTCCGTGTCGGGCTGCGGGTCGACCACCTCGTGCCACCAGAGGTCGCGGCCCTCGGTCCACGGGACGTCGGGGGTCTCGTCGCCGGTGCGCCGCACGACGAGCACGTGCTCGACCTGGTTCTCGCCGCTCACCGCGTGGTCGGCGTTCGCCTTGACCGGCACCGCGGCGCCCCGCCGGAACTGCCCGTCGGTGGTGACGAGCAGCTTCGCGCCCGTGTCCTCGACCCGGAACTTGAGGGCCTCGCCCGAGAAGCCGCCGAAGACGAGCGAGTGGATCGCGCCGATCCGCGCGATCGCGAGCGTCACGACGATCGTCTCGGCGATCACGGGCAGGTAGACGACGACGCGGTCGCCCTCGCCGACCCCCAGGCTGCGGAGCCCGTTCGCGGCCTTGACGACCTCGCGCTGCAGCTGTGCGTAGGTGACGTCGCGCCGGTCGCCGCGCTCGCCCTCGACGTGCAGCGCGACCTTCCCGCCGTTCCCGGCCGCGACGTGCCGGTCGACGCAGTTGACGGCGACGTTGAGGCGGCCGCCGGCGAACCAGGTCGCCTCGGGCACCGTGAGGCTTCCGTCGGCGAGCTCGCGGACCGGCGACCAGGTGTGCGCCGTGTGCCACGGGGCCTCCCACTCGAGGCGGCGGGCCTGCTCCTCCCAGAAGGCGACGGGGTCGGCCGCGGCGCGCGCGTGCTCGGCGCTCGTGACGTTCGCGGCGGCGGCGAGCGCGCTCGGCGCCGGGAACGTCCGCCGCTCGTCGAGCAGGTTCGAGATGGTGCCGTCGCTCGTCATGTCCGGTGCGCGCCTCCTGTCGCGGGCCCGTCGTGGGTCCGTGGCCGTCGACGCTACGGGACGGGGAGGCGCATCGCAGTCCGGGCGACACACGTCGTCATCTGGGCCCGCCAGGTCCACGACCCGTCGGCCGGCTCGGCCCGACCCGGATCGCGTGCCCGCTCCTCTTGTCAGCATTCCAGATCTGACATACAATATCGAGATCCAAGCATTGGATGCGGCGCGTCATGTCCCGTCCCACTCCCCCCGATCAGCAGAACCGAGGTCCCGTCTCCGTGTCCCACCCACCGACCGTCGCACCGGCGCGGACGTCCACAGCAGCGGCCTCTCCGATGCGTCACCGCGCCGACATCCAGGGCCTCCGGGCCCTCGCCGTCGTGGCGGTCGTCGTCGACCACGTGTCGGGCGTCCCGGGCGGCGGCTTCGTCGGGGTCGACGTGTTCTTCGTGCTGTCCGGCTACCTGATCACCGGGCTGCTGCTGCGGGAGCACGCCCGCACAGGCCGCATCTCGATGCCCGACTTCTGGTGGCGTCGGGCCAAGCGCCTCCTGCCGTCCCTGGTCGTCGTCGTCGGCGTCACCCTGTTCGCCGTGTGGCGCCTCCTCCCCGAGCGGCGACTGGTCACGACGCTCGTCGACACGGCCTGGTCGGCCGTGTTCGCCGCGAACTGGCGCTTCGCCGCCGTCGGCACCGACTACTTCGGGTCGACGGCACCGCCCTCGCCGCTGCAGCACCTCTGGTCGCTCGCCGTCGAGGAGCAGTTCTACCTCGTCTGGCCCCTGCTCGTGATCGGCGTCCTGTGGCTCACGGGTCGCCGGGCAGCCGGCGCGCAGCGCACCGCCGCACTCACCCTCGTGCTGGCCGTGCTCGCGGTCGCGTCCTTCGCGTGGTCGCTGCACGAGACCGCCGACAGCCCCACGGCGGCGTACTTCTCGACCTTCAGCCGCGCGTGGGAACTCGCGGTCGGGGCGCTCGTCGCCCTGACCGCGTCCGTGTGGCGCCGCGTCCCGGGCGTCGTGGGCACGATCGCCGGGTGGGCGGGCCTCGGCCTGGTCGTCGCCTCCTTCGGACTGGTCGACGAGCGCAGCGCGTTCCCCGGGCCCTGGGCGGTGCTGCCCGTGCTCGCCACGGCGCTCGTGCTCGCCGCGGGCGAGGCCGGCACCTCACGACCGCCCGTGCTGCTGACGAACCCGGTGAGCGGCTACGTGGGGGCGATCAGCTACTCGCTCTACCTGTGGCACTTCCCGGTGCTCGTCGTCGTGCAGGCCGTCGAGCCCGAGGCCGCCTGGCTGACGTACCCGCTCGCGCTCGGCTGCTCCGTCGTCGCGCACCACCTCGTCGAGGTGCCCCTGATGCAGGCTCCGGCCCCGACCGGCCACGGCTCGTGGCGCCGTGCGTCGCAGGCGTGGCGGCACTGGGCGCGCGAGCGCAGGGCGACGTTCCGCAACGCCTCCCTGGGGGCGCTGCTCTTGGTGTCCGTCGTGCTCGCTCCGCTCGTGGTGCACGAGCGGCAGCTCCCGACGCCGCCGCCCGTCCTCGCGGGGGCCGAGGCCGGCGGCGGTCTCGGCGACGGCTCGGCGGACGAGGCAGGCGGACCCGACGCGGCGGCCGCCGACACGGCACCGGGCCCGGCGGCGCAGGCGCTCCAGGACGAGGTGCGGGCGGCGCTCGCCGCCACGACCTGGCCGGCGCTCGACCCCGACCCGGCGCAGGAGATCGCCGGCGGCGACTCGCTCGGCTGCGGCTCGCTGACGAACCCCGCCGCGTCGTCGGCGAGCTGCACCTTCGGGCCGGCCTCCGCGCCGCACACCGCGATGCTCGTCGGCGACTCGACCGCCGTCCACCAGCTCGACGCGCTGGTCGACCTCGTCGAGCAGCCCGAGAGCGACTGGCGCCTCATGGCCCGCGCACGGTTCGGGTGCCCCTTCCTCGACGTGCGCACGACGAACGCCGCGGCGGACCAGTGCGCCGAGCACCTCAGCGACACCGTCGACGAGATCCGGGCGGTCCAGCCCGACACCCTCATCGTCACCGACACCTTCGACGCGTTCGACGACGAGTCGACGGGGCGGGTGCTCACGCCCGTCGACTTCGCCTCCGGCCTGGAGCGGCTGCTGGCGCAGGTCGACGACTCCGTCGGGCAGATCGTGTTCCTGACGTCGGCCCCGCCCGGGGGGAACCTGCAGACCTGCTATCGGCCCGAGGGGACGCCGGCGGACTGCCTCAGCCTGCTCGAGTCGCGCTACGCGTCGGTGCTCTACGAACTCGAGAAGGGCGCCGAGGCCCGTCCGATGACGATCGTCGAGGTGGGCGACCTCATCTGCTACCAGGGAGCGTGCCCGGCGTTCGTCGGCACGGTGCCCGTGAAGACCGACCACGTGCACCTGTCCGGCGCCTTCGCCGCGAAGCTGTCGCCGGCCCTGGGCGAGCTGCTGCGGTCGAGGGGAGTGCTGACCCCGGACGAGTGACGTCGGTCGGGATCCGCACCCGGGACACGGGCGGGCAGGCCGCTTCGCGCACTCGTCACACGCCGGAGACACGGGGCCCTTAGTCTGGGGTGCATCCGGCCTCGGGGTCGCTCGGCCAGGGGGCCGAGCGACCTGGCTCCTCGGGGCTCGTGCCCGTCGCCGTGCGCCCGACCTCAGGAGTCACCACGTGATCAGATCCACCCGACGCCGGGGAGCGCGCTGGGCGGCCGCCCTGGCGCTCACGAGCGCCCTCGTGCTCGCACCCACCGCTGCGTTCGCCGCCGGCCCGACCGTGCCGCCGGTCGGCGCCGACGGCACCGACGCCGACGCTGCGGCGTCGGGCGCGTCCGACACGGTTGCCGCGGCCGCGGCCGCCGCCCCGAAGGAGGCCGAGACACCCGCCGCCGAGACGCCCGCTGCTGAGGCCCCCGCCACGGAGGCGCCCGCCGCCGAGCCGGTGGACGTGACCGCCGAGGTCCCCGCCGCGTCGGCCCGCGTGGCCGACGGCGTCGTCATGAACTACGTCGTCAACACCGCCGTGCGGAGCGCGGACGCCGTCGCGGACGCCTCCGATGCGGTCGCCGCCGCCGGCGGCGTGGTCCTGTCCCGGTACCCCGAGATCGGCGTCGTCACCGCGCAGTCCCGGGACGGCGGGTTCCTCGCCACGATGCGTGCGACGCTCGGCGTGGAGTCGGCGGGCCCGACCCGCACGGCCGCGGTCGTCGGGGCGGAGGTCGTGGCCCCGGCCGAGGCCCCCGTGACGGCCGTCGACCAGGCGTCCGCCGGCGCCACGGGCTCCGGCACGCAGTCGATCGAGCGGCGCCTCGACGCGCAGGCAGCCCCGGCCGACCCCCTCGAGGGCGTCCAGTGGGACATGGCCGCCATCGGCGCCCCCGAGGCGCGCGAGGTCGAGGCGGGCGACGGCATCGTGGTCGGCGTCCTCGACAGCGGCATCGACGTCGCGCACCCCGACCTCGCCGGCCAGGTCGACGCCTCCCTGTCCGTCGGGTGCACGGTGAACGGCCTCCCCGACACGGCGCAGGCCGCGTGGGTCCCCACGACGAGCGACCACGGCACCCACGTCGCCGGCACGATCGCCGCCGCCGACAACGGCCTGGGCATCGTCGGCGTCGCGCCCGGCGCGACGCTCGCCAGCGTCAAGGTCGTCGGCGACGCCGGCTCCATCTACCCCGAGTACGCCCTCTGCGGCTTCATGTGGGCCGCCGAGAAGGGGTTCGACGTGACGAACAACAGCTACTACGTCGACCCGTGGGAGTTCTGGTGCTCGACCGAGGCCGACCAGGCCCCCGGGCTCGAGTCCGTGACCCGCGCCGTCGAGTTCTCCGAGCAGCAGGGCGTGCTCGCCGTGGCCGCCGCGGGCAACTCGGACTACGACCTCGCGGACAAGACGACCAGCGACTCGAGCCCCAACGACACGACGGCGATCAAGGACCGTGACGTGTCGCAGGGCTGCTCCGACATCCCCGCCGAGATCCCGGGCGTCGTCACCGTCGCCTCCGTGGCACAGCAGGCCGACGGCTCGATCGTGAAGGCGCCGTCGTCGAACTACGGCGAGGGCGTCATCGACGTCGCCGCCCCGGGAGCGGCGATCGTCAGCACCGTCCCCGGCGGGTACGGGATCAAGGGCGGCACCTCCATGGCCTCCCCGCACGTCGCCGGCGTCGCTGCCCTCCTCGCCGCGACCCACCCGGAGGCGTCGCCCGCCGAGCTGCAGGCGCTGATCGAGCGGCAGGCGACGCCCGTCGCCGGTGCCGGCACCCTCACCGGCTCGCGCTACTTCGGCGCCGGGCTCGTGAACGCCTTCGCGGCGGTCACCGAGGACGTCGTCCCGGCCCTCGGCCCGGTCGCGGCGGTCGCCGACGGCACGGTGCAGGCCGGTCGTTCGTTCCGCGTCCTCGGCGCGAACTTCGTCCCGGGCGAGACCGTGACGGTCGTCGGCCCCGACGGGGAGCCGCTCGAGGACGGGTTCACCGCCGACGCCGAGGGGCGCCTCGTCGGCCCCGCGGTCCTCAGCCCCTTCCTCCCGGCCGGCGCGAGCACGCTCGTCCTGGCCGGCGACGCGGGCAGCCGCACGACGCTCGACCTGCTGGTCGAGGAGGCGCTGGCCGGGCCGGCGATCACTGCTCCCGTCGCCGGGTCCACCGTCGAGGTCGGCACCGTGACGGTGACCGGCACCGCACAGCCGGGTGCCCTCGTCACCGTCGTCCTGGGGACGGCCGACCAGTTCGACGGCCTCCAGCCGCCCGTGGCGCCTTCGCCGGCGTCCGCCGGGGCACTCGACGAGGCCGGCGCACCGGTGGCCTTCGACCCGGAGCTCGGGTACTCGGCGTCCGCAGTCCAGACCGACGGGACGGGGGCGTTCACCGCCTCCTTCACCGGGGTCCCGGCGGGCGACTTCGGCGCCACGGCGCTGCAGGTCCTCAGCGACGGCACCTCGTCGACGTTCACCGACCCGGTGCTGTTCACCGTCGCCGCGGACGTCGTCGTGCCGCCGGTCACGGTGCCGGGCACCGGCGTCGTGCCCGTCGCCGGCCCGGAGGGCGCGGGCGTCGTCCCCGTCGCCGCCCCGGCGGGCACCGGTGTCGTGCCGGCCGCCTCGACGCGAGCCGGGGCGCTGGCGTACACCGGCTCGGAGCCGGCCGTGCCCCTGTCGGCCGCGCTGCTCCTCCTCGTCGCCGGCACCGGCGCGCTCGTCGCGGCCCGTCGCCTGCGCCGTCGCTCAGCGCCGCGGCTCGAGGGCTAGGCCGCCGGGTCGCCCCGCGGCCGCTGCAGTCGACGGAGCCGCTCGTCCCTCCCGGACGGGCGGCTCCGTCGCGGCGGGCGCCTCCGCGGCCCGAGCGGCACCCCGTGCCTAGGATGGACGCCATGCCCTGCGCCGGACGGACCCCGTGACCAAGGCCCCCACCGTCTACGACGTGGCCGCCCACGCGGGCGTCTCGATCGCCACCGTCTCCCGCGTGCTCCGTCGCCCCGACGACGTGCGCCCCGAGACCCGCGCCCGCGTGCTCGACTCCGTGCGGTCGCTCGGCTACGTGCCGAGCGGCGCCGCGCGCGGCCTCGCGGGTCGCCGCCACGGCGTGCTCGGCCTGTTCCTCCCCGGGCACGACGGCATCGACCTGCCCGAGCCCGACTGGGAGCGCGTCGCGGACGCGAGCCGCATCCCTCTGATCGACGACCGCGAGGGGCGACCGACGCCTCCTGCGCCGACCGGCACCGGCACAAGGACGGGCGTCGGCACCGGCACCGACGCCCCCCGCACCGCGTCCAACCCGGCGAACCTCTACTTCGACGAGGTGCTCCGCGGCGCGGAGGTCGAGTCCTGGAGGCGCGGCTTCGCCCTCATGGTCGCCGCCGGTCGGGGCTCCAGCCGGGAGGTCATGCTCAACGACATCGCGGGCCGCGTGGACGGCCTCGCCGTCCTCGCCCAGACCGTGCCCGACGACCTGCTCGCGCACGTGTCGCGGCGCATCCCCGTCGTGGTGCTGGCCGACTCCCGTCCGGGCGACGAGCTCGACCACGTCAGCGTCGACAACGCCGCGGGCATGCGCGCCCTGACCGAGTTCGTCCTCGGGCGCGCGGCGGGCGAGCCGGGCGCGGCGGGCGAGCCGGATGACGGGCGCGAGCCGGGTGGAACGCGCAGCCGGGTCGCCGACCTCGTCTACGTCGCCGGCCCCGGCGACTCTCCCGACGAGGCCGACCGGCACCGAGGCTTCGACCAGGCCGTCGCGGCTGCCACGGCGGCCGCCACGCGGCAGGGCCACGGCCCTGTGCGCGTCCGCGTCGAGCGCGGCGACTTCTCCCGCGAGGGTGGCAGGCGAGCCGGGGAGGCGCTGGTCGCCTCCTCCGACCCGCTACCGCAGGCCGTCGTCTGCGCCAACGACCAGTCGGCGCTCGGCGTGCTCGACGCGTTCGTCGCGCACGGGGTGGACGTGCCGGGCCGGGTCGCCGTGACGGGCTTCGACGGGATCGAGGCGGGCCGCTTCTCGACGCCGCGCCTCACGACGGTGCGCCAGCCGATGAACGACCTCGGCCGGGTCGCGGTGCGCACGATCGTGACGCGGCTTACCGACCCGACCGCGCCTCCTCAGCGGGTGACCCTGCCCGTCGAGGTCCTGCTGCGCGAGAGCTGCCCCGCCCGCTGACCCGCCGCGGTCGATGTCGCCGCAACGGCCGTTGCGCCGCATAGATGTATGCGCTTACACTGGCGATGCTCACCTCGACGACGAATGAGAGAACCGTGGCGATGACGCACACGCACAGACCCCGCGCCCGAGCGCGCACCGCCGTGGCGGCCCTGGCCGCCGCCACCGCCGTGGTGCTCGTGGCCGCCGGCTGCAGCATCCAGATCCGCAGCGAGCCCGACCCGACGATCGGCGCCGACACGATGCTGATCAACGCCGACAAGGGCAACCCGCAGTTCGAGCGGAACTTCAACCCGTTCCTCACGAACAAGCGCACCGCCTCCACGTGGATCTACGAGCCCCTGCTCGAGATCAACCCGCTCGACGGCGAGATCACGCCGTGGCTCGCGAGCGAGACGACGCTGCCCGACGCGCGCACGGTCGACATGACGATCCGCGACGGGGTCGAGTGGTCCGACGGCGAGCCGATGACGCCCGACGACGTCGTGTACACGTTCGACCTGATCAAGGCGAACCCCGCGCTCGACCTCAAGGGCGCCTGGCAGCACATCGACACGGTCGAGCAGCAGGGCGACCACGTCGTCTTCCACCTGCAGACCGACGACGTGCCGGCGATGGAGATCATCGGCCAGACGACGATCGTGCCCGAGCACCTCTGGAGCGAGGTCGACGACCCGGCGACGTACCGCAACCCCGACCCGGTCGGCACCGGCCCCTTCACGCTCGGCAACTACTCGGCGATGCAGTACTCGATGGACAAGAACGAGTCCTACTGGCAGGCCGAGAAGATCGACATCGCGCACCTGATCCTGCCCGCGACCAACAACCAGCTCGACACCGTCACGCGCGGCTACGACTGGGCGTACTCGTTCATCAGCGACGTCGAGGGCACGTGGGGCGCGGCCAGCGACACGAACTCGTACTGGTTCCCGCCGGGCGGCGTGATCGGCCTGATGCCGAACCTCACCAAGGCGCCGTTCGACGACGTGAACGTGCGGAACGGCATCGCGCTGGCGCTCGACCGCGACCAGATCGCCGAGTCGGCCACCGAGGGCTACCTCGAGCCGGCCGGGCAGACCGGCCTCATCCTGCCCAACCAGCAGGACGACCTCGACCCGTCGATCCCCGACGAGGGAGTGATCGGCCAGGACGTCGACGGCGCCCTCGCCGCGTTCGCGCAGGCCGGCTACACGCAGCAGGGCGACCAGCTGGTCGGCCCCGACGGCCAGCAGCTGCGCATCACGATCCTCACCGCCAACGGCTACACCGACTGGCTGAGGGCCGTGCAGGAGGTGCGGGCGCAGCTGGGCGCGATCGGCATCGACGTGCAGATCCAGGCTCCCCAGCCTGCCGGCTACCAGTCGGCCATCGCGAACGGCGAGTTCGACATGGCGCTCGGCGGGATGGGCAACGGCAACACATACCAGGCCTACAACACGCTGCTCAACAGCGGGTTCGCGACGCCGATCGGCGAGACCACGGCCTCGAACTTCGGCCGCTTCAGCAACCCCGCCGTCGACGAGCTGCTCGACGAGTGGAAGGCCGCGATCGACCCCGCCGAGCAGCAGCGGCTGTCGTACGCGCTGCAGAACGTCGTCTACGAGCAGAAGCCGGTCATCGGCCTCTACTACGGCGGCCTCTGGGGCCTGTTCAACGACTCGAAGTTCACCGGCTGGCCCAGCGAGAAGGACCCGTACATGGCCCCCCAGAACTACGACCAGGCGCCGCTGCTGATCTTCACGAAGCTGAAGCGAGTCGACCAGGGAGCTGAGGGCTGATGAAGCAGAACGGCCCCCTGAGGTACGGAGCCCAGAAGCTCGGCCTCTTCGTCCTCACCCTGTGGGCGGCGGTGACGCTCAACTTCGTCCTGCCGCGGCTGATGCCCGGCGACCCCACCGACGCAGCCATCGCGAAGCTGTCGCAGAACGGCCCCGTGACCGAGGCCACCCGGGCCGCCATCGAGGCCCAGCTCGGCGTGCCCGACGGCAACGTGCTGCAGCAGTACGTCGCCTACCTCGGCCAGGTCGTCCGGCTCGACTTCGGGACGAGCTACACGTTCTTCCCCGAGACGGTCGGGCACCTCGTCGGGCAGGCGCTGCCCTACACGCTGATCCTCGTCGGCGCGTGCACCGTGATCGCCTTCGTGGTCGGCACCCTGATCGGCGTGGCCGCGGCCTGGAAGCGCGGCACCTGGCTCGACTCGTTGCCCACGCTCTCGGGCAGCTTCATGAGCACGTTCCCGTACTTCTGGACGGCCCTGCTCCTCCTCTTCTTCCTCGGCTACGTGCTGCACTGGTTCCCGACCACGGGGGCCTACGGCGCGACGACCACGCCGGGCTTCACGCCCGCGTTCGTCGGCGACGCCCTGCTGCACGCGGTGCTGCCGGCGGTGACGATCCTCGTCACGAGCCTCGGCGGCTGGATCCTCGGCATGCGGAACGCGATGATCAACACGCTGGGCGACGACTACGTGACCTTCGCGGAGGCGAACGGCCTGAAGGGCCGGACGGTCGCCGTCCGCTACGCCGCCCGCAACGCGATCCTGCCGAACCTCACCGGCTTCGGCCTCGCCCTCGGCGGGGTGGTCGGCGGCTCGATCCTCGTCGAGCAGGTCTTCGGCTACCCCGGCATCGGCTACCTGCTGTTCAACGCCGTCATCGGCCAGGACTACCCGCTGATGCAGGCCCTCTTCCTGATGATCACCGTGAGCGTGCTCGTCGCCAACTTCC
>Ga0308167_1001868_pt1 | contig 21917 bp, 23 predicted proteins | sample PhyCR1_2_FD_202138 | JGI IMG/M metagenome (GOLD analysis project Ga0308167, IMG submission 202138) | Phyllosphere microbial communities from UC Gill Tract Community Farm, Albany, California, United States - DLSLRC.R1 | ecosystem: Host-associated > Plants > Phyllosphere > Unclassified | place... | reverse complement strand
ATTCTCCACCGCGCTCAGAGTCAAAAAATCGATATCGATTTATTACGGATGTTTCACTTTCACCGAATAATGAGGAATTCACGATTATGGCGACAACGAAAAAAGCGACAAAATCCCACATTGGTCTCGATACTAAACAATCTGCCAAACTGGCAGAAGCCCTCAATAGCCTGCTCGGAAACTACCAAGTGCTGTACATGAACGTACGCGGCTATCATTGGAATATCACCGGACCACAGTTTTTTGAACTGCACGTGAAATTTGAAGAAACCTATAACGATCTGCTGCTGAAAGTCGATGAGATTGCCGAACGTATCCTGACGCTGGGTTATCAGCCTCGTCACGCGTTCAGCGAATATCTAAAAACAGCGGATATTAAAGAAGACACTAACGTGACCGACGATAAAGGTACGTTGAAAGGTCTACTGGCGGGCTATTCGGTTTTGCTGACGCAGCAGCGTGAAATTTTGGAGTTGGCAAGCGAAGCCGGCGACGAAGGGACGTCTTCTTTGATGAGCGATTACATCAAAGAGCAGGAAAAACAGGTGTGGATGTTAAACGCCTATCTGGGCAAATAATCCCCGTTTGAAATCTTGCTCCAGCCCCGCGATGCGGGGCTGAATTTCTTCTACCACTCGTAAGCCACAGAATACAGCAATGAACGATGATGCTGAATTTTGTGTAAGCGGCGGACACTATAGATGTGTCGGTTTCTGCGGGATTGGCCTTCTAACCAGCAACTGCGTCGACGGTGTACCTGACGCAACATGCGCCAGCGCCCTACTTCATTTCTACTACGTCGCATGACAAACGTCTCTCTGGGTGAGTGCGCGGGCATTATAAACCTATAGTGATATTTGTCACACAATCGATTTGCTTTCTTCGGTGCAAACCCTGCACATATGGCAGCTAAAAATCCTTCCCAATGTTACAAGCTGTAAATTAATACGAATTCTAAATCGATGACTTTTATCTGCGAAAAGGTTTTACCTTTCAACAACAGTGCGTAAACTCACTAGAGATAACGCTTTTTTGCGAAAGGACAACTCGCCTTTATGACAACGTTTTATACCGTAATTAGCTGGCTTACGATTTTTGGCTACTGGTTACTTATTGCCAGCGTGACACTTCGCATCTTGATGAAACGCCGTGCGGTTCCCTCCGCCATGGCTTGGTTGCTCATCATCTATATTCTGCCATTGGTGGGGATCATTGCTTACCTGTCATTCGGGGAACTTCACTTAGGGAAGAGGCGTGCTGAGCGCGCTAAAGCGATGTGGCCTTCAACGGCGCATTGGCTAGCGGATCTTAAAAGCTGTAAATCCATTTTTGCCACGGGTAACAGTGAAGTCGCCACTCCGCTGTTTCAGCTCTGCGAACGTCGTCAGGGGATCGCTGGCGTTAAAGGCAACCAGCTACAGTTACTGACCACCAGCGATGATACGCTCAAAGCCTTAATTCGTGATATCGAGTTGGCGCGCAGCAACATTGAGATGGTGTTTTATATTTGGCAACCTGGAGGATTGGCCGATCAGGTCGCCGAGTCGTTGATGGCGGCCGCGAGACGCGGCGTTCATTGCCGATTGCTGCTCGATTCTGCTGGCAGCGTCACCTTCTTCCGCAGCCCTTATCCTGCCATGATGCGTAATGCAGGTGTTGAAGTTGTCGAAGCGCTGAAGGTTAATCTGATGCGTGTCTTCTTACGCCGCATGGATTTACGCCAGCATCGGAAAGTGGTTTTAATCGATAACTTTATCGCCTATACCGGTAGCATGAACTTGGTTGATCCGCGTTTCTTTAAACAAGATGCCGGTGTTGGGCAATGGATTGACGTGATGGCGCGCATGGAAGGCCCCGTGGCCACCACCATGGGTATCATTTTTTCCTGTGATTGGGAAGTTGAAACCGGTAAGCGTATTTTACCGCCGGAGCCGGAGTATCACTCACTGCCGTTTGAAGAGGAATCAGGACATACCATTCAGGTTATTGCTTCTGGTCCTGGCTTCCCTGATGAACTGATCCACCAAGCGCTGCTGACTTCGGTCTATTCTGCGCGCGAGCAGCTCATCATGACCACGCCTTATTTCGTGCCGAGCGATGATTTGCTGCATGCCATTTGCACCGCGGCACAGCGTGGCGTGGATGTTTCTATCATCGTACCGAAGAAAAACGACTCCATGATGGTGGGCTGGGCCAGCCGCTCATTCTTCACCGAACTGCTGGAAGCGGGCGTTAAAATCTACCAGTTTGAAGGCGGCCTGCTGCATACCAAAAGCGTATTAGTCGATGGTCAGCTAAGTCTGGTTGGCACAGTTAATCTGGATATGCGTAGTCTGTGGCTGAATTTTGAAATCACCTTAGTGATTGACGACGATGGTTTTGGTGCCGACTTAGCCTGCGTGCAAGACGATTATATCGCCCGTTCTACCCTGCTTGACCACGCTGACTGGCTAAAACGTCCGCTGTGGCAGCGCGTTGTTGAACGACTGTTTTACTTTTTCAGCCCATTGCTGTAAATAGCTTGGCTAATTGATGACGAGACAGTACAGGACACTCTTATGATGGATTTAGACAATCGACTCACCGAAGATGAAGCCTTAGATCAGGCTTACGATATTTTTCTTGAACTGGCCGTCGATAACCTCGACCCTGCTGACGTTATTCTATTTAACCTACAGTTTGAAGAGCGCGGCGCGGCAGAGTTATTTGATCCCGCCGAAGACTGGAAAGATCACGTTGATTTCGACTTGAACCCTGACTTCTTCGTTGAAGTGGTGATTGGTTTAACCGATGGCGAATCCGAAGACATCACCGATGTGTTTGCCCGCGTCCTGATTTGCCGCGAGAAAGATCACAAGCTTTGCCATATTTTGTGGAAAGAGTAAGTTTTCACCACTTAGCACCAATCAAAACGCACAGCTTAAGCTGTGCGTTTTTGTTTTAATCACGAGTCTGTTTGCTCAGCCGTGTACTGCAAAACTTACAATATACAGCATCATCGTCATGGCCAGATTTATGGCAGTGTTCACAATGGCGGACGGTACGCCGACGCTGTAATACTTCGGTCATATGCGCCGTTAACACCCCCGTGGGTATGGCAATAATTGAGTAGCCAATCAAGATCAACACCGAAGCTAAAATACGCCCCGCCGGCGTATGGGGCGTAATGTCACCATAGCCTACCGTCGTCATGGTCACTACCGCCCAATAAACGGATACAGGAAGACTGGTAAAACCGTGTTCAGGGCCTTCAATCACATACATCACCCCGCCAAATAAACACAGCAGGATCATCACGAAGGTAAAGAACACCAATAGTTTTTTACGTACGCCAACGATGCTGTCCCACAACAACGCCGCAGATCCCATATACCTCAGCATCTTAAAGATGCGTAACACCCTTAAAACACGCAGCAAGCGTAGCAACGTGACATATTCAACGGCCATGTTAGGGAAGAGAAGTAAACAATAGAGCGGAAGAGTGGTCAGCAGATCGACAATGCCTAAAAAACTCGACGCGTACTTTTTGGGCTTCGGCGTGGTCAGCAGACGGAGCAGATATTCAACGGTAAATACCGCCGTAAAAAACACTTCTAGCTTTAGGCCAAGATCTTCGCGCGCCACCAGCACACGCAGCGGTTTTGGATCGCCCGACTCCATAAACACCAGCACGACGCTGGCCACAGCCATCGTGATCCAAAAGAATTCCATTTTGCGACCAAAGGCCGTGTGTGTATCGAATAAACTGCGATATACATTCTGGCGCCAAGTGCCTTTTTTCATGCCTGTCATGCTGACCCCAAAGGAGTTATTTGAGCGTAATCCCGCACTTTAGCATCACAATATCAAACAATGACTTTATATAAGTGTCACTAACGGTAAAACATGTCCTCACTTCGCTACACTCACTTGCCGCTACCAGAACTGATAGCGGCAAGTTGAATGTCTACCAACCTAAGATATTTTCTCATCACCGAATTTTTCTGGTCACTGCATTTTCCTGATCACAGCATTTTTCTGATCACAGCATTTTTCTGATCACATAGTGCAAAATGCCGTCGTTGCGGTAATAAGCCAGTTCGTTTCCGGTATCAATTCGGCAACGGGTTGGCACCACTTCACGTCGCCCATCGGCATAGGTGATTGTGACGTTAATCGTTTGTCCGGTCGTGAGATGCTGTAATCCACTGATATCCAGCGTTTCATCTCCGGTCAGATCAAGCGTCTTACGCGTTACACCTTGCGGGAATTCTAACGGGAGAATGCCCATACCTATCAGGTTTGAACGGTGAATACGTTCAAATGACTCAGCAATAACCACGCGGACGCCCAGCAGGCGCGGGCCTTTTGCCGCCCAGTCACGGCTCGAACCCGAGCCATACTCTTTACCGGCGATCACGGCAAGCGGCACGTTCTCCTCTTGATACTTCATAGCCGCATCATAGATTGCCATCTGTTGCTGAGTAGGAATATGACGCGTCAAACCGCCCTCTACGTCTGGCACCATTTCGTTACGGATACGAATATTGGCGAACGTCCCGCGCATCATCACTTCATGATTACCACGGCGTGAACCGTAAGAGTTAAAATCGTTTCGCTCCACGCCGTGCCCCAGCAGATAGCGCCCTGCCGGGCTTTCTGCTTTGATATTACCGGCGGGTGAGATATGGTCGGTGGTCACAGAGTCACCTAGCATCGCCAGAACTCGCGCACCGTGGATATCTTTCACCGGTTCAGGTTCTGCCTGCATGGTGCTGAAAAATGGTGGATGGCGAATGTAAGTGGAATCCTCCTGCCAATCATAAGTGGCTGAGCCTTTCACCTGAATCCCCTGCCATACCGCATCGCCGTCAAAAACCTGCGCATATTCCTTGCGAAACATATCGGTTTTCACCATCTCAACCGCAGTGGCGATCTCTTGGCCGCTTGGCCAGATATCCTTCAGGTAAACCGGTTTGCCCTGAGCGTCGTGCCCTAGCGGATCGGCAGAGAGATTCACGTTCATATTTCCCGCCAGCGCATAGGCCACCACCAGCGGAGGAGACGCCAGCCAGTTAGTTTTTACCAGAGGATGAATGCGCCCTTCAAAGTTACGGTTACCCGACAACACCGCGCCAACGGTGAGATCGCCCGCTTTAATAGCCGTTTCTATCGGCTCAGGTAGCGGGCCGGAGTTACCAATACAGGTGGTACAGCCATAGCCAACCAGATTGAAACCGAGCTGTTCAAGATAAGGCGTCAGTCCCGCCGCATCCAGATAATCGGTCACCACTTTCGAGCCCGGTGCCAGCGACGTTTTCACCCATGGCTGCCGTGCTAATCCCTTCTCAACCGCTTTTTTTGCCAGCAAACCGGCTGCCATCAGCACGCTCGGATTAGAGGTATTGGTACATGAGGTGATCGCAGCAATCACCACCGCGCCATGCGTTAAGCGATGTTTTTCTCCTGCCAGCGTGAACTCTTCAAACTCCACGCGATTTTTTTGGCTGCTAATTTCTAGCTCTGTCGCCGCCTGAAAAGCCTGTGGAACCTTAGGTAACGGCACACGGTCTTGTGGACGCTTTGGCCCAGCCAAACTTGACTCAACCGTGCTCATGTCCAGCGATAATGTACTGGTAAACACCGGTTCATCGCCGGCATGACGCCATAGACCTTGTGCTTTGCAATAGGCTTCAACGAGCGCAATCTGTTCTTCGCTGCGCCCACTCAGGCGCATATAGCCTAGGGTCACCTCATCAACGGGGAAAAATCCGCAGGTGGCACCAAATTCAGGTGACATATTACCGATCGTTGCGCGGTCAGCCAGCGGCAAATCGGCTAATCCATCACCGTAAAACTCAACGAATTTGCCCACCACGCCATGTTTACGCAGCATTTGCGTGACGGTCAGCACCAAATCCGTGGCGGTGATACCTTCGCGCAATTTTCCTGTGAGTTTAAAGCCAACCACGTCAGGGATCAGCATCGATACCGGCTGCCCTAACATCGCTGCCTCAGCTTCGATTCCGCCCACGCCCCAGCCTAAAACCCCAAGGCCGTTAATCATGGTGGTGTGGGAATCGGTCCCGACAAGCGTATCAGGATACGCAATCTGCTGGCCGTTTTTCTCCTCATGCCAAACCGCCTGCCCCAAATACTCAAGGTTGACCTGATGACAAATACCGGTTCCCGGTGGCACCACACGGAAACGGTCAAAAGCTTTTTGCCCCCAGCGCAGGAAAATATAGCGCTCGTGATTGCGCTCCATTTCCAGCTCAACGTTTTCACCAAAGGCTTGTTCATTGCCAAAGTGATCCACGGTCACCGAATGGTCAATGACCAGATCCACGGGCGATAGCGGATTCACTTGCTCCACGTTGCCCCCCAAACGAGTCACGGCTTCACGCATGGCGGCAAGGTCAACCACGGCGGGCACACCGGTGAAGTCCTGCATCAGAACACGTGCAGGTCGATAGGCAATCTCTTTGTCGGCATGGCCGGTTTTCACCCAGTCGACGATCGCCTGTAAATCCTCCTCCACCACGCTTTCGCCATCAAGGTGGCGCAGCAGGTTTTCCAGCAGAACTTTCATTGATTTAGGGAGTTTGCGGATATCGCCCAGCTGTTTCTCAAGCTCTGGCAAGCTGTAATAGTGGTACTCGGTATTCAGGGCACTCAGTGTTTTCTGACATTGCTGGGCAAGATGTGGCTGGCTCAGACGATTTTGAAGATCGGATGACATAGCTTCTCCTTCCTTATCATGCTTTAAGCGGTGTTTCTCGGCGCTGGACAGCTCTGATATAGTTTCGTTCTAGAACGAATGCTCATCAGCCGGAAACAATCTCCTGATAACGCTGTGGCTATCTTTAAAGATAACACAAAGAGATGGTAACGTTTTAGCAACATCACCCCATTACTGCGATAGGCGATGAAAATGAAGAAATAAGATTTGGATCACGGAAGAAATTTTGTACTGATATCTATCTCAGAGCTCAATAATAAGAAACAAAAAAGCCTCCACAAGGGAGGCTCTATATTTCGTATCGTCACCGTTTAAAATTATTGCTCAGCGGCAACCATTGCAGCGTGGCGCTGTTCCATTTTTTCGATACGTTTTTCGAAATTCTGGTTAAATTCTTTTTTCTGTTCTGGAGTCAGAACATTATACATTTTGTTTTCCATCTTCATACGTTCCAGCATCATATCGTTACGCTCTTTGCTGTTGGCTTCGATTTGTGCACGCGCTGCACTTTCATCAAATTTATCGCTGGCAACTAGCTTATGCATATCTTTGAAGTGATCGCCCATCATTGGTTTTTTGTGCTCAGAGCGGAACTCTTTAGCGATGGTTTTCATTTGCTCGCGCTGCTGGTCTGTCAGCTTCAAGCCTTCAAACATACCGCCGTGGCGCGGGCCTTGCTTGCCCATCTGATGATGCATCATCATTGGTGCGCCGTCAGCCTTGGTTGCAACTGGAGCCGCAGGGGCAGTTGGTGTTGCGGTGGTTTCAGCGGCGTTTGCCATTGAAGCGCCCAGAGCCAGAGATGATGCCAACATTAAAGCAGTTAATTTACGCATAATTATGATTCCTCAAATAGTGTGTTCGTCGTTGCGTTGATGTAATTAAGTCTATAGGTCTAAATATATAGTAGTTACACGCTGAGTAAATAAACGAAAGGAGAAAAATCAAAAAACAGGCAATTATGGAGAGAGTGTGAAGATTGAGGATTTATTTTAAACACAACGCTAAGATAAACCTTAAAATAACAAATCTGCGAGTTTTATTCCAGCGCCGTTTAATATTAAAAGCCCCTGCACTGCTATTTAAAGATACGTTTATTGTCGCTCAGAAGAGTGGAATGCATCCTGCCTGTCAATATTTCACTGCAGACATGGATGGCTGTCCTGCCCCACACACTACGCTTTGTGATCCAGTAGCCAAATTCACAACATCGAACCCATAAAAACAAAACAGCGTTTCATTTTTAATTGAATTGCGTATCAGAAGGATCTAACATGCCTGCATCGACATGAGCAGAGCCCCTGACTGTTCCTGCAAATCAAACACTCAAACGAATATCGACGAGGTGAAAGATGGAAGTCCGTCAAAGCATTCATAGCGATCATGCCAAGCAGCTCGACACTGAGGGTCTGCGCCGCGAGTTTTTAGTTGAAACCATTTTTGATGCCGATCAGTACACCATGGTGTATAGCCATATTGACCGCATCATCGTTGGCGGTGTTATGCCGGTGCAAAAAACCGTCACTATCGGTACTGAAGTGGGCAAACAACTCGGCGTGAGCTATTTCTTAGAGCGCCGTGAACTCGGCGTTATCAACATCGGCGGGCCAGGAACCATCACCGTTGACGGTGAATGCTATGAAATTGGTCATCGTGAAGCACTGTACGTCGGTAAAGGTGCTCGTGATATTCTCTTCGCCAGCGTAAACGCCAGTCAGCCCGCAAAGTTCTACTACAACTGTGCGCCCGCTCACACCACCTATCCAACCAAAAAAATCACGCCAGCTGAGGCTTCACCACAAACGCTCGGCGATGCGAAAACCAGTAACCGCCGCACCATTAACAAATATATGGTTCCTGACGTGCTGCAAACCTGCCAGCTTTCAATGGGGCTGACCGAGTTGGAAGAAGGGAATTTGTGGAACACCATGCCGTGCCATACCCACGAGCGCCGTATGGAGGTCTATTTCTATTTCAACATGGATGATGATTCCTGCGTTTTCCACATGATGGGCCAGCCGCAAGAAACCCGCCATATTGTGATGCACAACGAACAAGCCGTCATTTCACCAAGCTGGTCTATTCATTCCGGTGTCGGTACTAAGGCATATACCTTTATTTGGGGAATGGTTGGCGAAAATCAGGTCTTCGACGATATGGACCACGTTGCCGTTAAAGATATTCGTTAAGCCTTAGCTCACTCATTTCTGCGGCTGCAACGTAATAGCCAGCCGCTCTCAAAGGATATACACATGATTCTTGATGCATTTTCATTGCAGGGTAAAGTTGCGCTAGTCACCGGCTGTGATACCGGTCTTGGTCAGGGAATGGCCGTCGGTTTAGCACAGGCTGGCTGCGATATTATTGGTATTAACATCGTTGAGCCCACTGAAACTATTGCACAGGTGACTGCGCTAGGCCGTCGTTTTTTGAGCCTTACCGCTGATTTGCGCGATACGTCGGTTATTTCCGATCTGGTCGCTCGCGCAGCCAGTGAGTTTGGACACATCAATATTCTGGTGAATAACGCAGGTATTATCCGCCGTCAGGATGCACTGGAGTTCAGTGAGAAAGATTGGGACGACGTGATGAATTTGAACATTAAGACCGTGTTCTTTATGTCTCAGGCCGTTGCTCGTCAGTTTATCGCTCAGGGCAAAGGCGGCAAGATCATCAACATCGCCTCAATGCTCTCTTTCCAAGGCGGAATTCGCGTGCCGTCTTATACCGCTTCTAAAAGCGCGGTGATGGGCGTGACCCGTTTGCTGGCCAACGAATGGGCTAAGCATCAGATTAACGTCAACGCTATTGCTCCCGGTTACATGGCCACTAACAATACGCAGCAGCTGCGTGCTGATGAAGCGCGTAGCGAAGAGATTTTGGACCGAATTCCCGCAGGCCGCTGGGGATTGCCCGAAGATTTAATGGGCCCAGCGGTATTCTTAGCATCACCGGCGTCAGACTACATCAATGGTTACACGATTGCCGTCGATGGCGGTTGGTTAGCGCGTTAATTTCCGTACTTTCACCACGCTGGCGCCCTGCCAGCGTGGTCATTATGTTTCATCCTGCATTGACACCCCACGCTCCACGCCGTAACGTCCGCATCAGCCTACAGAATCATTTGAAATAATCAGCGTGGTATCGGTGTGAATACACATAAATCCTCTTTGAACGTGTTAGCCGCAGGCAGTTTGCGTAAAGCACTGACGCCTATTTTGTCTCAGTTTAGCCAGCGGCATCATGTGAACATCAATGTACAATTTGGCCCTGCCGGATTGCTACGTGAACAAATTGAAAGCGGCGCTGAGTGGGATCTGTTTGCTTCTGCCAACCAAGAACATCCGCAAACGCTACACGTTCAGGGCTTGGCACACAGCGTAATGCCATTTCTGCGCAACAAGCTGTGTTTAACTACCCACCGAGCCCGATTAACGCCAACGACAAACTGGCTAGATTTACTGACCGACTCGAGCATTATCGTCGGCACCTCGACACCTGGCTGCGATCCTTCGGGCGACTATACGTGGCAGCTCTTCGATCGTGTCGAACACCACCACTCGGGCACTGGCGAATATTTGAAATTGAATGCGAAACAGCTGGTAGGCGGGAAAGGCAGTTTGCAGGTTCCTGCAACGGAAATCGCTTCTGCATGGTTGATTCGCCAAGGGCTGGCTGATGTTTTCGTCGGTTACGCACACTATGCGCAATGGCTGCAGCATGATGCCGATATTGCGGCGGTCACCATTCCCGACGCTGACAATATATTCGCCACCTATGCGTTGGCGCTGCACAGTGACGTTGCTCAGCCACTGGTAGAATATCTATTGTCTAGTGATGTTCAGCAACAGTTTGTTAGCGCAGGATTTTCGCTACGCTAATTCGCTGAAAGATCGAATATCGGGGTAAGCACCGGCTGGGCTTCAGCATCGGACGCCACCGCCGCCAGCTTCACTCTTACCCCATAGGCCTTGAGCAAATTATCCTCGGTGAGCATTTCTTTGCTGTCACCATATGCCCACCGCTGATTATCCAGCAACAAAAGGCATTTTTGCGCCACCAGCTGCGCATGTGCAGGATCGTGAGTGGTAAACAGTACGCTGATCTGACGCTGTTTCGCTAATTGATGGATCAAGCGTAACACCGCCTGCTGATTGTATAAATCCAAGGCTGAAGTCGGTTCATCAAGGATTAACATCTCACAGCCGGTGGCTAAGGCGCGGGCAATCATCACCAACTGGCGCTGCCCACCGGATAACGTTTGAAAACTGTGATCGGCCAAATGCGCAATTCCTAGCGTGTCTAACGCATCTCGGGCAATCCTTTCATCTTTGGTCGTTGGCTGCTGTAGCAGGCCAACATTACTCACCCTGCCCATTAAGACGATCTCAATAACCCGATACGCAAAGGCCGATGAAAACGATTGAGCAACAAATCCAATCGGCGCACTGCGTGATATTTCTCCCGCTAAAGGGGGGATAACACCAGATAGCGTATTCAATAACGACGTTTTTCCGCGTCCGTTAGCGCCCAGAATGGCAGACACTTCGCCTCGGCGACAATGAAAACTCAGCGCGTTAAATAACGCTTTCTTATGGCCAAATTCAAGCTCATTTACGCTTAGCGCGATCTCATTCACTGAACGACCTCCGTCGAGAGCGAATCAACAGCACGGCAAACAGCGGTGCCCCAATCAATGCGGTAATAATCCCCAACGGAATTTCAGCCGCGCTCAATGTGCGCGCTAAATCATCAACCAGAACCATAAAACCACCGCCGAGCCAAAATGCAGCCGGAAGTAAACGCCGATGGTCTGCGCCAACTAATAAGCGCGCTAGATGTGGGATTACTAGCCCTATCCAGCCGATACCCCCACTCACCGCAACCTGAGCAGCAACCAGCAGTGCGCAGAGCAATAACACCAACCGCCGTAAACCCGCAACGGAAACGCCTAGCGTACGTGCATCCGCATCGCCAAGAGACAAAATGTTTATCCGCCAGCGCAGGCGAAACAGTAAAAAACTCGCCAGCGCGAGCGGAATAACCATCATCAAAAGCTTGTGCCAATTGGCGGTGGCAAAACTCCCCAGCAGCCAGAACACAATGCTCGGCAGCTTTTCTTCGGTATCCGCCATATATTGCAACAGGCTAACCAGCGCAGAGAAAAAACCGCTGAGAATAATGCCGGAGAGGATCAGCATCAGACGATTTTCATTACCCAACGTTGACGCTATTGCATACACCAACACCAGCGCCAGCAGACCAAATGCAAAGGTCGAGCTCATCAACCACAGTGGTGAAAGACCTAGTAAAATTGCCAGCGTGCCGCCGAAAGCGGCGCCGGAGCTCACGCCGATAATATGCGGATCAACCAACGGATTATGAAACACACCTTGCAAGCAGGCACCGCACAACGCTAATGCCCCGCCCGCACAGCACGCCATTAAGATACGCGGCATGCGTACCGTCCAGATGATTTGTCCCGCCAGATCTTGAGTTTGCATAGGAGACATTAGCGCATGCCAAATATTCACCGTCGAGATTGAATATTGCCCCACTCCCAATGAAAAGAAGGCGACAATCAGTGTCGCCATCGGCAGTAGCAGATTAATACATGGTTTATTCAACAGAAGCATGTGGCGCAGGAACCCACGAAGTACGGTAAAAACGTTGGTAATAATCATTCGCGGCTTTATTGATATCAATATCGGTGAAACGAGCCGGATAGAGTTTCTTAGCCATCCAAAGCTCCCCGATGGCTAAGGCTTCAGGCATCGGATATCCCCACGCTTTGGCATACTCGGGCATCAGATATACGCGCTGATTTTTCACCGCATCAATGCCCTGCCATGCCGGATCGTTGCGAATTTTATTAATCTCATCAGGATAGCGATCCTGTACAAAAATCACCTGCGGGTTCCAAGCCAAAACCTGTTCAATCGAAACTTGCTTATAGCCCTTAATGTTGGCTGCCGCGACATTCATCGCGCCCGCATGTTGCATCATTAAGCCCGTGTATTTTCCTGAACCGTAGGTGGTTAAATCAGGGTTTGCCATATAGACACGCACTCGCTGGCTTTCAGGTATATCCTTCAAGCGCTGAGCCACTTTTTCACGCTGAGCGAAGGTGTAATCAATCAATGCCTCACCCTGCGGCTCGCGATTAACCACTTTTGCGACAAGACGAATGCCGTCCTGAAGCCCCAAGTTATACGCCTGCTCTTCATTCCCCATCTTAGGATTCAGTTTATTCTGCTCACCTTGCGAATCACGACGTAAAGAAACCGCCACCACCGGTATTCCCACTTTCTCAATCTGATTGATCATTTCCTGCGGTGCGTAGTTAGCCACGAAAACAACCTGAGGATGTTCTGCCAGCAGGCTTTCAATATTGACCTGAGTCAGATCGCCCGGCATTGGCAACGTGGATAAGCGAGAGGAAAAACGCGCAAATTCAGGACCAAGCTGCTTTTTCCAGCTCGATTGAATTCCCACCACATCATCGATGGCATCAAGCTGAACCAATAAATTAAGCGTTTGGTGTTGCAGAACCACCACCCGATTAACGTGATCGGGAATCGTTACCTGACGACCTAGTTGATCGGTAATGGTACGGTCAGCTAAGGATGAAAAAGAGACAAGCAGCAATGATAGGCCAGTAACCATCGCACGGTTAAATTGAGGAAATGAGAGATTCATAATAGAAGGCTAAAATAATGTTATATAGCGAACTATATAACGAACATACCGCTGTAAACAAGTTATCCCTTGGCGCACCAGTGGCTTTGAGTCCTTAACCCAATCCCCAAATCATGATTAATTATTATAAAAATCATTTAAATTTCATATAAATATAAAACATGAACAATAAATTTATTTTGTTCAGTTTTAGTTCATGTTTAAACATCCTACGATGGTTTTATCAGCGATAGGAGGTCAAATATGAAACAGATTTATAGATACTTAAACGAGCTGAAAGCCAGCTACCAGCAAGAGCGTCCATCCTATAAATTACCGTGCGGGTTCTACCTCACACCGGAACAACGGCTGGAAGTTTTGAAAGAAATCTTGGCGCCCTACAGCGAAGAAGAAGAGAAGTTATCAAAAGAGAGAATATAAGGAAGGAAAGTGCTGTATCGAACAAATTTAAAAATCACAGCCAAACCACAGCGATGGAACGGTGCGGTTTGGCATTTAAACGTACGCTCGACTACAGACGCTTGCGTATCGCATTTTCTGCACTGAACATCCACAGTTCTGGCTGCCGATTAGGCGAAAACCGCACTTCATAACGATCTTTCAGCGGCGTTAAACGCCAGCTCATCAGCTTCTGATCACGTTTCGGTTTCAGGAATCGACGCCAGCCTAAAGAACGGGTTGCCTGACGATCGAGCATCCATGCGGCCGTTGGCGATAACGGCAAACGTATAAAGGTATCTTCAACGCTGATATCACAAATACACATACGGCTCTTCCATAACGTAATTATTATTCACTGATGCTTTAACACCATAACTTGCACGAATTATCCCGTCAGGCCGTGTATAAACCAAAGAGATAACAACAGAACTATGATGCCGATCACAAATAGTGGGCGATAGAATTAACAGTTTCGCAACCATCTGGTGCGTAACATCTTACTGTGTTGGCTTAACGCCCTATCGTGTAAATTGCAGACGAAAAAAAGCCACCCATTGGGTGGCTTTTTTACAGAATTATGGTGCCGACTACCGGAATCGAACTGGTGACCTACTGATTACAAGTCAGTTGCTCTACCTACTGAGCTAAGTCGGCGAATTTGGCGGAAGGATAGAGATTCGAACTCTAGGAGCTATTACACTCGACGGTTTTCAAGACCGCTGCCTTAAACCACTCAGCCATCCTTCCAATGGGGGCAGATATTAGCGACCTTCCCGCTGGCTGTCCAGCGCTAAAATGTTTTTTTTGTTCAAGTGGACAATAATCATCCCAAGCGAATTCTTTTCGACCAGATACTGCTATTTATTAATCAGTTAGGCGTCTGTTTTCAATTTTATTCATGCAATAATGCTTTGCATACAGCGTGAAATTTTCTTCGTGAAGTGACCTTTTTTAGGTTTTTTATGACAAACCATACAAAAATATTAGTTAGCAGCTGCCTGTTGGGCTTTCCAGTTCGTTATAACGGTAGCGCCAAACCGTTTATGCCTCCGTCATTGTTACGCTGGCAGCAAGAAGGACGGCTTATACTCTGCTGCCCCGAGGTGAGTGCTGGTTTTCCGACGCCACGCTTAAGCGCAGAAATACGCATCTCATCGCAGGGCGAGCGTACGGTCGTTGAATCTGATAGTCATGACGTAACAGCCGGCTATCTGGCCGGAGCTCATATTGCCCTGCAGCTGGCCCTTAAACATCAATGTCGCTTTGCATTGCTAACCGATGGCAGCCCTTCATGCGGTAGCTTACAAATTTACGATGGAAGTTTCAGCGGGAAGCGAATCGCCGGTATGGGGCTCACGACGGCACTGCTACGTGAAAATGGCATAGCTGTTTTTGGTGAATCAGAATTCTTAGCGCTGGAAGAGGCAATTCATTCCTTGGAGATGAAAACGGCCTTGTGACAGGCCGTTTAGTCGCTAAAAATGGGTATTAGAGTTTTTTGCTCAAACGATAATCGAGAGAATAGCGTCCAGCACCTGTCACTATCAACAATAACAGCCCGCCGATAATACTGATATTTTTATAGAAATTGATCTCGTTGAGTACCATATCCATCCCGCTCAGTTTCCAGAATGGGTGGCCAATAATTGAAGTGCCTAAAACATACAGTGCAAAAACGGCAGCAATCGGACGAGTCCAGAGCCCCAAAATAATGGCTAAACCGAAAAAGAACTCAATAACGACTGCAATAATGGCAGAAATATACGGTAGCGGTGCGCCATAGCCCTGCATTGCAGACACAGCTAGCTCAAAATGAGCTAATTTCCACCAGCCAAAAATAATAAACAGCAGCATCAGCAGTATTCTGGAAAGTAAAATAAGAGAATCTTTCATACCGTCGCTCATTTTTAACTCCTTTTGTATAAAAAGAGGACAACCTGCCTATCTTCATTTTAGAACACAATGGGGATTTATCGAGCAGCGAATGAAATAGGCCATATCGTAGGGTATAGATATGGCCAAAGAGCGGAATAATCGTCGTTGTTAGCTCACCGCATGAAATGTGGTCACGATCTCTAAAATACCATTAATGATAAATTGAACGCCCATACAGACTAATAAAAATCCCATCAGACGGGAAATAGCGTCAATGCCACCCTTTCCAACCAATTTCATAATGGCGCCCGAGCTACGCAAACACCCCCATAAGATAACGCTGACGGATAAAAATACTAATACCGGTGCGACCATTAATACCCACTCAGGGAAATCAGCGCCGTGCTTAATGGTGGACGCCGAACTAATGATCATCGCGATGGTCCCTGGCCCCGCAGTGCTTGGCATCGCTAATGGAACAAAGGCGATGTTAGCCGTTGGGTGCTTCTCCAACTCTTTAGTTTTGCTTTCAACCTCAGGTCGGTCTTCCATTTTCTGCTGAGGAAACAACATTCTAAAACCAATAAATGCCACGATTAATCCGCCAGCAATGCGCAGCCCAGGAATAGAGATTCCGAAGGTGTTCATGACCAGTTGGCCAGCATAGAAGGCCACCACCATAATAGCAAACACATAGACAGAAGCCATCAGCGACTGGCGATTTCGCTCTTCGCGATTCATATTTCCGGCTAGGCCAAGAAATAACGCGACTGTTGTCAGCGGGTTAGCCAACGGCAACAAGACCACCAATCCGAGTCCAATTGCTTTAAATAATTCAATCATGAGTCATTCTATCCTTGAGGTATTTTTCTAACACGTGGTGATTTCAGCATCCCGAGTATATGAAATCGACACTACCCTTGCTATGCCGATTATCGCCCCCTGTTTTTGTTCGTTGATTTATCCAGCTCACTACGTATCTGTGCATGGCTGATTAACGCGAAGATAAAGGTGCCACCGATTATATTGCCAGCCAACGTCGGTAACGCAAATGGGTATAAAAACGCCTGCCAATGCAGGTGCCCGGAAAATATGAGATAAAGAATTTCTACTGACCCAACAACAATATGCGTTAAATCACCTATCGCAACGAGATACGTCATGATAATAATCACCCAAATTTTTGCTGCTCCAGCTGATGGGAACATCCATACCATCGAGGCAATAATCCAACCAGAAATAACGGCGTTAGCAAACATCTCCGTTGGAGAATTATTCATCACCTGCTGACTAATAGTGACAAATGCTTCACGTGTTTCTACATCGAATACTGGCAGATGCCAAAAAATAAAAGCAACTAATCCTGTGCCAATTAAATTACCGCATAGCACCAATCCCCATAGCCGCATCAACAAAATAAGATTCGTTTTGTTAGGTTTATTCATCACGGGGAGCACTGCCGTTAGCGTATTCTCGGTAAACAACTGCTGACGTGCCATGATGACGATAATAAACCCAAAGGTATAACCAAAATTCTCTAATAAAAAGGCACCGGGAACACCATCAAGTTTGACATGAAAAATCCCCTTAGCCATCAGCGATGCCCCCATAGAGAGCCCCGCGGCGACCGCCGACCACAGAAGCGCCCAAACATCACGCTCTAGTTCTTTAGTTCCTTCTTGGCGAATAATTTCGTGAACCGCAGCGGCACGAGACGGTAGCCGCTCTTCATCGGTATTAATCGACTTCCCCTGCTTCTCTTCTTCGTTATCGACCTTTAAATCATCTGTCGGTTTCTCATCGACAATCTCGTCTCGCTTTGGCTCATCATTCATTCTGCACTCCTCCTAGTTCTTAGATTAAGCGTAGACGCTCATTCGAGATGCAGTACCTCAGATTTTCGATAGAACAATAAGGTAGGCTTTTGAATGAAAAACCGACTGGAGCATTCGCTCAATGGAATTTATAATGTGACCAATATCACATTTTAGCATTGAGTAAGGATTTGGTTACATGGGTACTGTTATGACTGGGCTGATCGTAGCTCGCTGGGAAATTATGAGCACTTTTATGATGTTTATTGCCAGCTCACTAAATGTCAAATTCCGCAGAAAAGGCCATCGCATTGTCGCCTTTGCATTCAGCGGGATTGGTTTTGCAACAGCATGCTGGCTGGTTTTGACACTCTCTGGCACCACAATTAACACGGCTGGCATGAGCCATTTTTGGGCCGTTGCAAAAGACGTATTCGTCGATGTCATGAGTCAACCGTCTGCCTATAGCATGATGTAACACACACGGCATGCTTTAAGGAGTGTCCAACAAAGCATGATGATGCAGGCATTCATATATCGTCATGCATCACTGCCTGACACGCTGACGCCACCTAGAAGTGAAGCCTTGAGCATTTTCATTGCCGTATTCCAGCGGCTTGAGCTGTGGCGTGCAACGGCATATTTTGCGACGGACTGTGCAATTTTAACTCTTTTCGCATTCATCTTTTAGCTCCTCTGATAACTGAGCGTTATCCCCACACGCTCATCGTTATTAGGAAAAAGCCTATACCTTTCTGCTTCAAGCTGTGTTTTTGAATTGTAAGTTTTTATCGAAAACTATATCCAAAAAACATAAGTTAAAGACTTAGCACTATAAAACGCAAAAGGGCCGCAATGCGGCCCTTAGTTCAGTCAGAGATTTTAATCTAACTTCGGATGCTGATCGACAAGGCGTTGTTTTTGACGCTCCAACTCCTCAATCTGCCCGTTGATATCTTCAACCTTCTGCTCAATGTTGTCATACGTTTCTTGTAACAACTCTTTGGCTTCAGCGCGATCTGATGCCGCCGGTGTTGCACCGCGCAGTGGTTTATTTGCGGTTTCTTTCATAAAGATCCCTGTAGCCAAACCTATCAATGCCACAACCATGAGGTAATACGCTGGCATATAAAGGTTGTTTGTCGTCTCGACTAACCATGCGGCAATTGTTGGCGTTAAACCAGCAACCAAAACCGATATATTGAAGGAGATAGCCAGTGCACTGTAGCGGATATGAGTTGGGAACATGGCAGGTAGCGTCGATGCCATAACACCAGTGAAAGCATTCAGTAATACGGCAAGGATAAGCAGACCTAAGAAGATCAACCCAATGACATCGCTGTTAATCAGTTTAAAGCATGGGATCGCCAGCAACAGTAAACCCACACTGCCGAAAATAATAAAAGGCTTACGGCCAAAACGGTCACTCATCAACCCCATCACTGGCTGCACAAACAGCATACCAATCATGATAGCAATGATGATAAGTACCCCATGGTCTTCAGAGTAATGCAGGTTATGGGATAAATAACTCGGCATATACGTCAGCAGCATGTAATAGGTGACGTTGGTTGAAATAACCACACCTACGCACGTTAATAAGCTTTTCCAATGCTGAGAAACGATTTGTCTAAATGAAGTCTTAGGGGGATTTTGAATCGCATTGCGATCGTCTTTTTCCATTTTATCGACATGTTGCTGGAATGCCGGAGTTTCTTCCAACGCATGACGCAAATAGAGGCCAATTAAACCCAACGGTGCCGCAATAAAGAACGGAATACGCCAGCCCCAATCAAGGAAGTCCTGCTCCCCTACAATGCTAGATATAAGTACGACGACACCAGCACCAAGCACAAAACCCGCTATCGAACCGAAATCCAACCAGCTTCCCATGAATCCACGTTTTCTATCTGGAGAGTATTCGGCAACAAAAATTGCCGCGCCAGAATATTCACCGCCCACAGAAAAGCCCTGAGCTAATTTTGCTAACAGCAACAGGATAGGAGCCCAAATTCCGATGGATGCATAGGAAGGGATTAAACCAATACAGAATGTACTGACAGCCATGATAATAATCGTGACTGACAGAACCTTTTGACGACCAAATTTATCGCCCAATGCACCAAAGAAAACGCCACCAAGAGGACGGATTAAAAATGGAACGGAGAATGTTGCTAGCGCGGCAATCATCTGAATGCCAGGATCTGCGCCGGGGAAAAATACCTGACCCAGTGCATATGCCACAAATCCATATACACCGAAATCGAACCACTCCATTGCATTACCCAGTGCAGCTGCGGTAATGGCTTTTTTTAATTTTTCATCATCAATAATTGTAATATCGTTAATGTGTAGCGGCTTTGCCTGCTTTCTTCTTAATCTCATTATCGTTTCCTTGCTAAATTTTGTGCCACACAGCGAAAGCCATCTCGCTGAAGCGCACTATGGTCACTTGTGCCCTGTAGGCGTGGCCTAAATCGCCGTCAACATGCGTTATTGGAGAGCCATTCCTCCGCTAAGCTACGCATTTCGCGGCCCTTTTATCCTTATTTAATCCTTCAAATAACGTAGCGGCTAGATAACAATAATTCAACAAAATGGCCCAAATGTCAAAATTTGTGATCTTAGTCACTCGAAACGTAAAGATGATTTGGCTAGAAAAATATATAACAAAGAATATATTAACCATTTGAAATTAATTAGCGGTTCAAATATTTACACTACGAGGAGAACGGAATAACGCAGGGTTTGAATGGTATTATTGAGTAGGCATCATCCGTGATACCCAAGTCAATATTGATTTATGGTGACTCGATTACAATAGCAACACGTCTATTTTCCGAGCGGCCCTGTTTAGTACTATTACTCGCAATCGGGTTACTTTCCCCCATACCACGAGTCGTCAAATTCATGCGTGGGATCCCGCCCTTAGAAAGTGCGTCTGCCACGGTATTGGCCCTTTTCAAAGAGAGCTGCTGGTTATAACTTTCGTCGCCATAGTTATCAGTGTAACCACTCAGACGTGCATGCATGATATTAATTTGCGCGAGTGTTTTACCCATTTTTTTGACTGTTTCAACGCTTTCAGGGGTTAAATTAGATTTGTTATTGCCGAAAAGAACTTTCTCTGACAGTCCAAACATCCAACCTTCATCGGTTTGTTGAAAGCCTTGTTCTTTTAGTACCGCAATTTGTTCAGCGGTAAGCCCACCTTTATGCTGACAGCCTGACAAAAATAACATGGCTAAAAACATGCCAATAAATTTCCAGTGAATATGCTTTCTCACGTGTCCTACTCCCTATTTCTATTTTTTAAGATTCTCGCTATGAGATACTCCAACCACCACCGCTATGCTTGCTGTGATACATCGCGGCATCTGCCTTTTCTAATAATTCAACCGGTGTGCTCTGTGCATGTGAAAGCGTAAAGCCAATACTCAGTGAAATAAACACCGGCTCACCGTTTGGTAAATATATTGTTTCCCGCATTGCTTTGACAATTTTATCAATGATTTGCATAACATCGTCTTTATGCACAATATGGCGCAATAAGATTGAAAACTCATCTCCGCCCATGCGAGCAACTAAATCACTCTTGCGAATTTGCGTTCTCAGCCTCTCAGCAATAGTTGTCAATACATGGTCACCGGCTGCGTGTCCCCACGTATCATTCACCGCTTTAAAGCCATCCCCATCCAGGAACATCACGCATATTTGTTCCTGCGCCGTATTCATACTTTCCAGCATGCTCATAAAATTTGAACGGTTAGGTAATGAGGTTAGCGGATCGTGTAGTGCTTTATATGAAAGCTGATCGTTTTCATTCACTAAATCGGCCTGCTGCAGCTCCATTTCGCGCAGCAGACTGTTGAAACCTCGGCTTAGCTCATTAATCTCGGCGATTTGTGACGGTCTCACACGCAAAGAAAATGCTCTATTTTCTCGGGCCGAACGGGCAACGTGGGCGATGTTTTGTAACTCGTCAACAATTCCGGTGTGCATCCGGCGTACCAACCAAAATGATAGCAACGCCGTAAGCACCAAGCAGCTTAGTAGTCCGAGCATTAAGTTTCCTAGAAACTTAACCATCGTCGCACCACCTGCGGTCAACGTCACATACCCTACCACTTCGTTTTCACTCATTATGGGCTGCACAACCATTTTTGGCAGTAACCATTTGCGAATAGGATCATCGATGGTCATATGCAAACGGGTCGGTGAAGTCCAACTGGCCAGCAGCTCTTTCTTTTGATCATAGATGCGAGCTTCGTAAATCTGTTCTTTTCGCGCAATCAGCGTGAGGGCTTCCTGAGCCGCGGGTTTATCACCAAATACCACTGCCGCTGCGCTGGTGTAGCTTATCGTTG
>Ga0308167_1001864_pt1 | contig 21975 bp, 15 predicted proteins | sample PhyCR1_2_FD_202138 | JGI IMG/M metagenome (GOLD analysis project Ga0308167, IMG submission 202138) | Phyllosphere microbial communities from UC Gill Tract Community Farm, Albany, California, United States - DLSLRC.R1 | ecosystem: Host-associated > Plants > Phyllosphere > Unclassified | place... | reverse complement strand
ATAACTTCAATAGCGTACTGGGTGAATTCCAGCCAAGTATAAAAATGGCAGTGCCAGATACCTTGGCCGGTGATGGTACGGATACTGCGGTATCTCTGACTTTCAACGATATGAAAGATTTCGAACCTGAACAGGTAGCTCGCCAGATCCCTCAGCTACGTGCTCTGCTCGCCATGCGTAACCTGCTACGCGATCTCAAATCAAACCTGCTCGACAACGCAACGTTCCGCCGTGAACTCGAAAATATTCTCAAAGACGACGCTTTGAGCGATGAACTGCGCGCGGAATTGGCGGCATTAGCGCCACAAGACTGTTAATCACCGGGTTGGATAAGAGAAGGAAATGCTGATGTCTGTACAGGAAAAAAATGCGCAGGGTAATGCTACCGCTGTGCTTGAAAATGAAGCGCCTATCATGCAGGGCGTTTATGCATCGCTGTTTGAAAAAATCAATCTCAGCCCAGTTTCATCGCTGACCGGTATTGAAATCTTCCAAAATAACGAAGGACTGGCAGAAACCTCCGCCGACGAGCGTGTTACCGCCGCCGTGAGCGTGTTTTTAGATCTGCTGAAGCAGTCGGCGCAAAAAGTCGAAAAACTGGATAAAACCTTGCTAGATGGCCACATTGCCGCATTGGATGCTCAGATTAGCAGCCAGTTAGATGCCGTGATGCACCATCCTGATTTCCAGCGCGTGGAATCCACGTGGCGCGGTGTTAAGTCACTGATTGACCAGACTGATTTCCGTCAGAACGTTCGCATTGAGCTGCTGGACGTGAGCAAAGATCATCTGGCTCAGGATTTTGAAGACGCGCCAGAAATTGCCCAAAGCGGCCTGTATTCCCATACCTACATTCAAGAATACGACACCCCAGGCGGGGAGCCTATTGCAGCCACTATTTCCAACTATGAGTTTGGCCGTGGCCCGCAGGATATTGCTTTGCTGCGCAATATCTCCAAAGTGGCTGCTGCCGCGCATATGCCGTTCATTGGTTCTGTTGGGCCAGCGTTCTTCGGCAAAGACACTATGGAAGAAGTGGCTGCTATCAAAGATATCGGTAACTACTTCGACCGTGCAGAGTACCTGAAGTGGAAATCTTTCCGAGAAAGCGACGATGCGCGCTATATCGGTTTGACCATGCCGCGCGTGTTAGGCCGCTTGCCATATGGTCCAGATACCATTCCAGTGCGTAGTTTTAACTACGTGGAAGAGGTGAAGGGGCCGGATCATGAGAAATACCTGTGGACCAACGCCTCGTTTGCGTTCGCCGCCAACATGGTGAAAAGCTTCATCAACAACGGTTGGTGTGTGCAAATTCGTGGCCCGCAGGCCGGTGGTGCCGTTACCGATCTGCCGATCCATCTCTACGATTTGGGCACCGGTAATCAGGTGAAAATCCCGTCTGAAGTGATGATCCCAGAAACCCGCGAGTTTGAATTCGCTAACTTGGGCTTCATCCCGCTGTCGTACTACAAAAACCGCGACTACGCGTGCTTCTTCTCGGCGAACTCCACCCAGAAACCGGCGCTGTATGAAACCCACGACGCCACGGCAAACAGCCGCATCAACGCGCGTCTGCCGTACATCTTCCTGCTATCGCGTATTGCGCATTATCTGAAACTGATCCAGCGCGAAAATATCGGCACCACCAAAGACCGCCGTTTGTTGGAGCTGGAACTGAATAACTGGATCCGTGGGCTGGTCACAGAAATGACCGATCCGGCTGATGACTTACAGGCGTCACATCCGTTGCGCGATGCCAAAGTGACCGTTGAAGACATCGAAGATAACCCTGGTTTCTTCCGCGTGAAGCTGTTTGCTGTTCCGCATTTCCAAGTTGAAGGAATGGATGTGAACCTGTCTCTGGTTTCGCAGATGCCTAAAGCCAAAGCCTAATCGGAACCGAGCGCAAAGATGAAAATTGACCGTCCGTTATGGGCTGCTGGGACATTGTTGTCTCCGCAGCAGTTCCAACAGCAGGCGCGCTGGGAGGCATACACCAATGAGTGTATCGCTCATCTGGCGCTGGTTCACCCTTGGGGGATCTTAGCTGCTGAGTTTGACAAGGACGCATTACGGCTGGGCAAACTGAAAGCGGATCGCATTAGCGTCCGCTTTCAGGACGGTACGTTGCTCGACAGTGAGCGCGCAGATCTGTTGCCACCTGCGCTGGATTTAGCGCAGGTGTTACCTGCCGATGCACAAAGCGCCACGCTGTTGCTGGCGCTGCCGTTGGAACATGCCAACGGCGGTAACTGCCTACCGACGGATGCCAAAGCCGATCGTCCCATTCGCTATCGTCAGGATTGGGCATCAGTGCAGGACATTTTTGGTAACGATACCGAGTCCATGGCGGTGGCGCGTTATGCGCTTACGCTGCGTCTAGACGGTGATGAAAACGGTGATTACCTAACGTGTCCCGCCGTGCGCTTAGTGCGCGACGTGCAGGGTGTTTGGGGCGTCGATCCGCAGTTCGTTCCGCCATTGCTTCAGTTCGGTGCGCACGCTGCGCTGGTCAGCTATTTGGATCGTTTATTGACCCAGTTGCATGCCAAACGCACGCGCCTGATGGGCATGCGCCGTGAAAGTAACCAGCGGATGGCCGATTTTGCCGTTGCCGATGTGTCGCTGTTTTGGCTGCTGAATGCGCTGAACAGCTATCAGCCGGTGCTGAATGATTTCCTCACCCATCCTGCGTTGCATCCTGAGTTGGTTTATCGCGAATTGGTGAAGCTGGCCGGTGCGTTGCTCACTTTTTCGCTAGAGCACGATATGGATGCTATTCCAGCCTATGACCACGCGCGTTTAGGCTCGGTATTCCCGCCGTTGTTCAGCCTGATTAGCACATTGTTAGAAGCCAGTTTGCCGTCACGCGTGATCGCCCTCGAACTGGAAAAGGTCCGTCCAAACCAGTGGCAGGCCGCGTTAAAAGACGCTCGCCTGCGCGAAGAGGCGGATTTCTATCTTTCGGTGCGCTCTGCGTTACCGGCTCATCTGCTGCAAACCCAGTTCCCACTGCTGTGCAAAGTGGGCGCGCCGGATGACGTCAATAATTTGATCAACGTTGCTCTCAACGGTGTTCCGCTTATTCCACTCAGCCATGTCCCTGCCGCCATTCCGCTACGTCTGGAAAATCAGTACTTCGCTTTGGATCTCAAACATCCAACGGCGACGGCGATGTTGGCTTCTGGCGTGTGTGCGTTTTACGTACCAGGAACTTTATCGGATGTGCAACTTGAACTGTATGCGGTGCTGAGAGCATGAGTAAAAAGAGTGTGATTGATATCGACGATCTGCTGCAAGACACATGGCTGCTGGTGGTCCAACTGCGTCAAGGGGTTCCAGTCGAGCATGGACAAACCCTTTGGCAGCACTGCACGAAAAATATCGAACGTACTGAACAGACTTTGAAAGAAGCGGGCATGCATCAGAGTGCCATCGATCATATTCGTTACGCCCAGTGTGCTTTGCTGGATGAAACGGTGCTGGGGCGTCCCCAAGACGACGGCTACTCTGCCTGGCACGCGATGCCGTTGCAGGCCCACTTCTTTCAAACCCTACAGGCGGGTGAACTGCTTTATCAACGCATGCGTGAAGTGCTGCGTGAGCCTGCGCCAAACATGGCCGTGCTGACCTGTTTTCACCGTGTGTTGATGCTGGGGTTTCGTGGCGTTTATGGTGAAAACGATACGCCGGAGCGCCAACAACTGGTGGCTGAACTTAGCCAACGCGTAGCGCCGTTGGACGTTGATCAAAGCGCACCGTTGTTGGTGAACGCAGCTGCATCGCGGCGTTATCGCTGGCTGCATTCGCGTTGGGTTCATGTTGTTGCTGCGGTAGTGATTCTGGCCGGTGTTTGGTGGGGCTTTCACAGCTATCTCACGACGCTGGTTACCACGCTGTTACCCGCCAAGCCATAAAGGGACGATGACATGAGCACCACCTACAAGCGCGCCCTATGGGCATGGGGCGGATTGCTCGCGCTGTTACTGTGTCTAGTTTGGCTGCCGCTGACGCTGTTGGGGCAAATTATTGCCATCGTGGTGGTCTTGCTGGTGGTGGCTATCGGTTGGCGGCGCGCAGGGCGTGTGAATGCCCATGTGATGGAGGCTACCGCTGATTTACCGCCTGAGCATTTCCGTCATCCGGTGGTGGTGGTGTGCGGCGACGGCGTTGATGCGCTGTTTGGTCTAGCCAACGTAAGAGAAACCCCGCAGGGCTGTTATCTGCGCTTACCGCCTGAGCTTCGCTTGGTGGATTTTGTTGATTCTATGTTGGCGCAGCGCGCCGGTTGGAGTGAGCAAATCAGCATCTTGCGGGTGATTAACCCACAGCAGCAAAGCGATGCCGCCGTGCTCGCTGGGCAAATGCGTGAGTTCTGTTATCAGGTATCACGCGTCAGCAAGCTGTGTGGCAGAGACACGCCGGTGCTGTTCACCAGCTATTTGGCGATCGCCAACACGCATCAGCCCGATGAACTGTGGTTCGAGTGGCTGGCAGGGCAGGCGGAAAGCAGCATTGGCATTGGGCGTTCGGCTCCGCGCGCGCTGGCTGACTGGCTTGCGGCGAATCGTAGCGATGAAGACGAAACGCAGCGCGCCGAACGTTTCCAGTGTGCGGTTACGGTAAAAAGCTGGCGCGAATGGATGGCTGAATTTGTGTTGCCGCACTGTCAGCGTCAGGAGCATTCGGCTCCGGCCTGTAGACCGGTGGCGATTGCACTATCGCCGGTCGCGGCACTGCCTGCATCGGCGGGTAATCACTCGCTGTGGCAGCAGTGGTTAGCAAGTAAAACCACGCTTGGCGATGGTGCTAACGGCGAAATGACTGACGCTGAGACGAATAGCATATTGGCTTTCCCCGATCGCTTGCTGCGCCTGTTGCCTCAGCAGTCAGGGTTTACTCCGCTGCGCCGGACGCAGGCATGGGGCATTGGGCTATTTACGCTGGCAGCGGTTGCGGCGCTAGGCAGCTCCGCGTGGCATAACCGCCAGCTTTTGCGGCAGGTGAGTGACGATATTCAGCGCTACAACGCGATTCGCATGACCGACTACGTGGCGAAAAAGCACGCGGTCGATGTGCTGATCCAAGACGAAGTGCTGTTGGATAACAACTATCGGCAGGGCGTCCCGCTGCGCATGGGATTAGGGCTGTATCCGGGGGAGCGTTTGCGCCAGCCATTATTGGCCACGATTGCCACCTATCTGCCACCGCCGCCGGAAAAAGTGCAGGAAAAAGCCAAGGTGGTGATCCCCAAAGCGGTGCGCTTAGACAGCCTATCGCTGTTTGATACCAACAGCGCGAAGCTAAAAGCGGGTTCCACTAAGGTGTTGGTGAGTGCGCTGGTAGACATCAAAGCGCAGCCGGGCTGGCTGATTGTGATCGCCGGACATACCGATTCCACCGGCAATCCGCAGCGCAATGTCACGCTTTCCCAAGCACGCGCCGAAGCGGTACGCGATTGGATGCGCAGCATGGGGGATATTCCGATGACCTGTTTCGCGGTGCAGGGATATGGCGCAAGTCAGCCCATTGCCAGCAATGAAACCGACGTTGGCCGAGCGGCTAACCGAAGGGTAGATATTCGTCTGGTGCCAGAGGCGGGAGCCTGCAAGCTGCCCGCCAAGGCATCAGATTTTTAACCAGCCGCCAGTGTGGCGGCTTACAACAGCGTACTTATCAGTACCCCAAGTACCGATAAGTACCTCCCCAGTAACAAGGAGTTTTACATGGCAATTCCAGCATATCTGTGGCTGAAAGACGACGGCGGCGCAGACATTAAAGGTTCAGTAGACGTACAAAAACGTGAAGGCAGCATCGAAATGGTCGCGCTGGAACACTCTCTGTACATCCCTACCGACAACAACACCGGCAAACTGACCGGTACTCGTATCCATACCCCTCTGGTATTCACCAAAGAAGTGGACGCGTCTAGCCCTTATCTTTACAAAGCCGTGACTTCTGGCCAGACCCTGAAGTCTGCCGAAATCAAATGGTACAAGATCGATGACGCGGGTCAAGAAGTGGAATACTTCAACACCAAGCTCGAAAACGTCAAAGTCGTGAAAGTCGCGCCAAAAATGTGGGATATCAAAGACCCATCGAAAGAAAAACACAACCATCTGGAAGAGATTGAGTTCCGTTACGAGAAGATCACTTGGACCTTCAAAGACGGCAACATCATTCATTCTGACTCTTGGAATGAGCGCGCTTCAGCGTAATACCTCAGGCAGACGAGAAATCGTCTGCCTTTTCGTTTTTCTGCTCAGCGCCAAAACGGCCTTGTTCGGACACTGAGCACAACAACGAACGGATTTAAAACAATTTAATTTGATGACCTTATGGGCCTTGGCTTCCAAGTATGGAAAACGGCTATGGGCGGTAGCGTGCCTAATAAGGCAATGGGCATAAACGGGAGAGAGAATGTAATGGGAAATAATTCAGCAAGCTTACTGCGTCGGTTAAATCCATATTGTGCTCAGGCGCTTGCCGCCGCCGCCACCTTATGCCAAACCCGCGCCCATGCGGAAATCACGGTAGAACACTGGCTGCTCAAGCTGTTAGAGCAGGGCGAAGGTGACATTACGGTGATCGCTCGCCGCTACGAATGGGACATGGACGGCCTATGGCAGGGGCTGCTGAATCATTTAGAGAGTCTTCCGCATACCATTCAGGGAAAACCTCAGCTCTCCGACAAGCTCCAACAGCTGATCAAAAATGCGTGGCTGGATGCATCGTTGCAGGAAAACACCGACGCCGTGCGTTCCTCTCATCTGCTCGCCGCGCTGATTAATAAGCCTAATTTACTGGCGACGGACGCCGTTTGGCCGTTGCTGAGTATCAGCACCACGCAGCTTTCTCGTTTGCTGCCGCTGTTAGATGCCCAGTCGGAAGAACGCCCTGAGCTGCAAACTGGATTGCAACACTCGCAGCATCATTCTGAACATTATTCTGAACCACAGCCGACGACTAATGCCGAATCGGCCTCGGGTCAACCCAACGCCAGCGGCGTTTCGCCGATGCAGGAAGCGCATTTGGCGGTGCTCAACAAATTCACCCTCGACGTCACCGAAAAAGCTCGCTCGGGCGGTATCGACCCGGTATTTGGGCGCGATATGGAAATTCGCCAGATGGTCGATATTCTTTCCCGCCGCCGTAAAAATAACCCGATTCTGGTGGGCGAACCCGGCGTAGGTAAAACCGCGCTGGTGGAAGGTTTAGCGTTGCGTATCGCCGAAGGCAATGTGCCCGACAGCTTAAAAACCGTAAGCGTACGCACGCTGGATCTCGGTCTGCTACAGGCGGGCGCAGGCGTGAAAGGTGAATTCGAACAACGGCTGAAAAATGTGATTGAAGCGGTACAGCAAGCGCCCGAACCGGTGCTGTTGTTCATTGATGAAGCGCACACCATTATCGGCGCGGGCAATCAGGCCGGTGGCGCGGACGCCGCTAACCTACTGAAACCGGCGCTGGCACGCGGTGAACTGCGCACCATTGCGGCAACCACCTGGTCTGAATACAAACAGTATTTCGAACGCGACGCCGCGCTAGAACGCCGTTTCCAGATGGTCAAAGTCGACGAGCCCGACGATGAGATGGCGTGCCTGATGCTGCGCGGCTTGAAAGAGCGCTACGCCACCCATCACGGCGTGCATATCCAAGACGCAGCGGTGAAAGCGGCGGTTACGCTGTCGCGCCGTTATATCACCGGACGACAACTGCCAGATAAAGGCGTGGATTTACTGGATACCGCCAGCGCCCGCGTGCGTATGAGTTTGGATACCGTGCCTGAACAGCTCACCCAGATTAACGCTCAGTTGGCGTCGCTGGAGATGGAAAAACTGGCTATCGAGCAAGACTTAGTGCTCAGCAGCGGCGCCGACAGTGAACGACTTGGCACGATTGAAAAATTGAGCGCTGAATTGCTCAGCCAACAGGCGCAGCTCGACGCCCAATATCAGCAAGAGCGCGAGCTTACCCAAAAGCTGCTGGAAGTACGCCAAGATCTCAGCCGCCAGTCCGAACGCGCCGCTATTCAACAACAACTGAGCGAGATTCAGGGCAATCAGCCGCTGCTTTCTCTCGACGTTGACGTGCGCACCGTGGCGAACGTGATCGCCGACTGGACGGGCGTGCCGCTGGGCAGCCTGTTGAAAGATGAACAAACCAGCCTGTTACAGCTGGAAGATCAGCTGGGCGAACGCGTCATTGGCCAACCGGCTGCGTTAGGCGCGCTGGCGCAGCGGTTACGCGCCGCTAAAACCGGGTTAACCTCGGAGAACGGCCCGCTCGGCGTATTCCTGCTGGTTGGCCCGAGCGGCGTGGGTAAAACCGAGAGCGCATTGGCGCTGGCCGATGACCTGTTCGGCGGCGAAAAATCGCTGATCACGATTAATATGTCCGAGTATCAAGAGGCGCACACCGTTTCCCAGCTTAAGGGCTCACCTCCGGGCTACGTGGGTTATGGTCAGGGCGGGATTTTGACCGAAGCGGTGCGCAAGCGACCATACAGCGTGGTGCTGCTCGACGAGGTTGAGAAGGCGCATCGCGACGTTTTAAACCTGTTCTATCAGGTATTCGACCGGGGCTTTATGCGCGACGGCGAAGGGCGCGAGATCGACTTCCGCAATACCGTGATTTTAATGACCGCCAACTTGGGCAGCGATGAGCTGATGGCGCTGCTAGAACAACAGCCAGAGGCCTCGGACGGCATGCTGCAAGAGCTGCTGCGCCCGATCTTGCGCGATCATTTCCAGCCGGCCTTACTCGCCCGTTTCCAGACTTTGATTTATCGCCCGCTAGACGCCGTGGCGCTCCGCCGCATTGTGGCCATCAAATTAGGGCAGGTGGCGAAACGTCTTCAGCGTCATTACGGGCTAACCTGCCACATCGAAGAGAGCCTGATGGACACGTTGGTCGAGGCCTGCCTGCTGCCGGATACCGGCGCGCGCAACATCGACAGCCTGCTTAATCAGCAGATCTTACCGGTGCTTTCTCAGCAGCTATTACAGCGTTTAGCGCAGCAGCGAAAACCAAACAGCCTGACATTGGGTTACAGCGACGAAGACGGCATTACGCTGGACTTTGGTGACGAAGAGAGCGGTGATGAATCGAACGGTAACGAAAAGAACGCTGAATCAGACGGCGCGATAACCGCCGAAGCGAGGGTGACATGTTAAATACTGCGGCTCAACTGATGTTCGACCACAGCCACCATGTGCTGAAGGTCTGGGACAATACGGCTCCGCTGGACGTGTTGGCGTTCACTGGCGAAGAGCATCTCAGCCAGCCTTATCGCTACACCATTGAATTCACCAGCTCGGCCAAAGACATCCAGCCCGCGCAGATGCTGATGCAGGACGCCACGTTCACCCTGAACGCCACGCCGAATGCGCTGGCCTCTTTAGGTGCCGCGTTGTTGATGACGCCGCCGGTTATGCAGGCGCTGCGCACGGTGCACGGGGTGATCCAGCGCTTCAAGCGTCTGTCTACTTCACGCGATGAAAGCCGCTATGAAGTCACTTTGGTTCCGCGTTTGGCGCTGCTGGCGAAAAGCCATCAGCACGCGATTTACCAAAACCTTTCGGTGCCGGAGATTGTGGAAAAGATCCTGCGCGATCGCCACGGTTTCAAAGGGCAAGATTTCCTGTTCACGCTGGCGCACACCTATCCAAAACGTGAACTGGTGATGCAGTACGGCGAAAACGATCTGCAATTTATCAGCCGCCTGCTGGCAGAAATTGGTATCTGGTTCCGCTTCACCGCCGACCCTAAACTCAATATCGACGTCGTTGAATTCTATGACGATCAACAGCATTACCAGTTCGGCACTAGCCTGCCGCTGCGTAATCCGTCGGGCATGAATGACGTCGGCGTTGAATCGGTGTGGGGCTTAACCAGCGCTCATCAGGTGGTCGAAAACCGCGTTACCACCCGAGACTACAACTACCGCCAAGCCCAATCGTGGATGGACGGCGACGTTGACGTCACCCGCGGCGACAAAACCACCTACGGTGAAGCCTATCACTACGCGGATAATTATCTGGCGGCGGGCGACAAAAACAGCCCGCAGTCTGAGTCAGAGAGCGGTGCGTTCTATGCGCGCCTGCGTCATGAACGCTATCTGAATCAACAAACCCTGCTGCACGGTTTCACCACCTCGGCGGCGTTGTCGCCGGGGCAAGAGCTCAAAGTGGATGGCGATGCGCCCGAGGCGTTCCGCCAAGGTGCGGTGATCGTGGCAATCAGCAGCAAAGCGCGCCGCGACCAAAGCTACGAAGTTGAATTCACCGCTATCCCGTATTCAGAAAACGTCTGTTTCCGGCCAGAACCTAGCGCCAAGTCGGTGATGGCGGGCACCATTCCGGCTCGCGTCACCAGCACCGTGGTGAATGACACCTACAGCCACATCGACAAAGATGGTCGCTACCGCGTGTCGTTTGATTTTGACCGCGACGAATGGCAGGCCGGCTGCGAAAGTCTATGGGTACGCCAAGCGCGTCCGTATGCCGGTGACACCTACGGCCTACACGCACCGCTGCTGGCGGGCACCGAAGTGGCGATTGCGTTCGAAGAGGGCAACCCCGACCGACCGTACATCGCCTACGCGCTGCACGACTCCAAACACGGCGACCACGTCACGCTGCAAAACTACAAACGCAACGTGCTGCGCACCCCCGCTAACAATAAACTGCGCCTCGACGACGAACGCGGCAAAGAGCACATCAAACTCAGCACCGAATACGGCGGCAAAACCCAGCTCAACCTCGGCCATTTGGTTGACAGCCAAAAACAGCAACGCGGCGAAGGCTTCGAACTACGCACCGACGACTGGGGCGCGATAAGGGCGGGCAAGGGGATTTTCATCAGCGCCGACGGCCAGCCAAAGGCGGGTGGGAAGGTGTTGGAGATGGATCAGGCGGTAAGCTTGATCAAGGGAGCCATAAGTCAAATGACGGACTGGGGAACCATCACCCAGTCCCATCACAATTTGCAGCCTGAAAGCGAGAGTTTAAAAAACTATCTGGCACAAGCAACGCAGCTAACCGGTGCGGCACTTCTGATGAGTGCACCACAGGGAATAGGTGCCGTCAGCCCAGAAACCGTGATGTTACAAAGCGGCAAAGCGCTCTATCTGCAAAGCCAAGGAGAGATAAACTTAGCGAGCGCACAGCGTATTTCTGCAAATTCAAGTCAGGCAATATCGCTATTGGCTCAGCAGGAAGGTATGCGTTTAGTTTCAGGTAAAGGCGCATTAACCATTGAATCCCATGCTGATACGATGGCTTTAACCGCACTGAAAGACGTTACCATACAGTCGGTGCAAGGGCATCTACAGTTGACTGCGAAAAACGGTATCACTATTGGCTGCGGCGGGGCTTATATTCGTTTAACGCCACAGGGTGAGATTGAGATTCACGGGCCAAGCCGTTTAAGTTTGAAAGGTACACACGTTTGGGATACGCCTGCAAGTGAGGATTTTCCTCTACCCGAGCTCCCTCAATCGGTGTGCAAAGAGTGTTTGAAAAAGGCACAGGAAGAAGCTGCCGGATTTGTATTGCGTCAATAGAAGGAACGAAAACGTGAGTGAAAAACGCCAGCTTTGGCTGTCTCAAATCGAAAAAGTGTGTACGACGACGGATTTAAACTATATCGATATTCTTGTCGATCAGGCTGCTTGGCAGCAGCCCATAGTCTCGTCCTTGCAGCGTATGCAACCAGAAATAAAATGGTTTTCGTTATTCGATGATACGCCCGAAGAGGGGCTGCTTGAACAAGCCCCTTTGCTTATGCGCGTTCAACTGGATATATGGCAGCATAAAGCATGGCTGTCTGAGCTAATGGAACATTTCTCTGGAACCCCAAGACTGTTAATGCTGGTTTCACCACTCTCTTTTGATCTGTTGTGCGAGCACTTGAAAAAAATATCCGTCGCTAAATGGGGGGAACAATTTGGCCTGTTGCGTTTTTATGATACCCGCGTATTTCCTCTTTTAGTAACGGATGTTTTTAATCTTGAACAAAAGAAACGGCTAACGGATATTGCCCTTTTTTGGAGCTGGATGGATAGGGATAAATCACCGGTTTGGCTGGCTGGCAGTTTTAATCCAGAAGTGAATTTTGTCATGAGTGATTTTGAGATATCTCTGGATGATAATCAGTTTGAGAGAATTGCCTGTATGAGTGATGCCGAAAATATTGCCAGCTCAGAACGGTTTCGCAATAACGCCTTTTCCAAGGAACATAATTTCTCCCATTACTACCGTGTGGCAGTGCGCATAACCGAACAAGGTTTTCTTGGCGATATTGCTGACTTTATCGAGCAGCACCATTTAGAGTGCTAATACTCACTCATCTTTACAACAAGGACGTTATAAAATGAAAAAAACGATAGTGGTAAGAAATATGGTCATGCTTGCCACATTATTAACCTCAGGGACGGTGGTTTTTGGTGAAAGCTCCAGTGGCGCAAATTTAACCGGAGTGAACCATACCCAAAAGGGAATTAGCAGTTTTATGGTCAATGATTATAGGGGGGGAATGGGCGGGTATAGCTGTTGTATAATGCTTCCTGATCAATGGCGGCCGGGTCTAAAAGTAGAAGTTAAATGGATGTCAGACCCCAATCCCAACGAGAAACTACCACCACTGGGTACTGATGAATACAGAACCTCTTACGCGAAACATGCTGCTAATTATAAAAATCATAGTGAGGTAGTAGATATACCTAAATATAATCAAGCATGTGATTTAGTTATTCATTTTTTACCTTGCGATCAAGTTAAAGCAACGGCGATATGTTCCGTATATGGTAGAGAGGACTACCCAATAAAAGAACCACTGAATATGCCGGAGCCAAAAACATGTCCGAGATAAATATCATGCGTACCATTATGACTATTTATTAAAATGTGGAGTAAATAACCATAATGGTGCTAATCCAAACAGGAGAGGGTGATGAATAAAACATTAAGGAATTGCGGTGGTGTACTGGTGCTTCTGGCGCTGTTGACAACGGGCTGCTCATTCGCCAGTGACGATGATGTGACCGGTGGGAATTTAAGAGGTGTAAATCATACTAGACAGGAAGTTTCTCGGTTTTCAGTAAATGGATATGGAGGTTTAGTGGGAGGGAATACTTGCTGTATTTTATTACCAGATAAATGGCGTCCTGGAATGAAGGTTCAAGTAAAATGGAAATCTGTTAACACTAAGAATATTGATTTCCCTGGTTATGGCGATGAGAAAAAATTTCAAGAGTGGAAACAGAAAATTGCGGCTCACTCCGTTAATAAATCAGCCGTTGCTGATGTTCCTCAATATGGCGCTAAACGATGCGGTTTAACAGTCCATTTTTTACCTTGTGACAAAGTTAAAGTCACAACGTCATGCTGGGGATATGGTAGCCCTGAGTATCCAATAAAAGAACCATTGAATATGCCGGAGCCAAAAATATGCCCGAGATAAATATCATGCGTACCATTATGACTATTTATTAAAGTGTGGAGTAAATAACCATAATGGTGCTAATCCAAACAGGAGAGGGTAATGAATAAAACATTAAGGAATTGCGGTGGCATACTGGTGCTGTTGACGCTATTGACGGCCGGTTGCTCATTCGCCAGTGACGATGATGTGACCGGTGGGGATTTAAGGGGAGTAAATCATACAAAACAAGGGATAACTCGATTTTCAGTAAATGGTTACGGAGGTTTTGTTGGGGGAAATACATGTTGTGTTTTGTTACCTAATAAATGGAATCCAGGTATGAGTGCGGTGGTTAAATGGAGTGTAGATCCAAAACCATATGAACGATTACCGCCTTTAGGAACGGATGAGTATAGGAAGGCTTATGCGGAGCATGCATCGCGTTATACAAGTCATAGTGCGATGGTTCAGATACCGAAATATGGCGAAAAAAGGTGTGGTCTAACAGTGCATTTTTTGCCCTGTAATAACGTTAAAGTCACAACATCATGTTGGGGATATGGTAGCCCCGAATATCCAATAAAAGAACCACTGAATATGCCGGAGCCAAAAACATGTCCGAGATAAATAAAAGTGCAGCGTGGGCTCCGCCATCATTTCCGGTTACAGGACGGCTACCTATAACTAAACTTCAGGTTGAGGATAATTATCTTAAGCAAAAAAAAGAAGAGAAAAAATATTTGCTTGAGTGCAATCAGTCATCAGATAAAAAAAATGGCTTTTCCTGTAGGCATAGTTTGCATATCAGCCTATTTTTTGATGGCACAGGAAATAATGACGAAAATGATTCTAAAGCTAATCCAGTGCACCCGACTAATATTGCTAAGTTGTATCATGCGTCAATACAAGCAGGAGCGGCAGACGGATACCACTCGTATTATATGCCCGGAGTTGGAACGCCATTTCCCAAAATTGGGGAACTAGATTATTCAAGTTCAGGATTGGCATTCGCATCCGGGGGAGAAGATAGAATCAATTGGGCTCTATTAAGAATAATTGATGCCCTCACATTTGCAGCTACTAAGCAAAGATTCGATGACTCCATCGCTAAGCAAAAAATTGCTGATATGCGTGCACATTGGCCGCTTACCGGCGAGGTGAATCGCCGCAACGTGCTTAATAATTTGTTAGAGTCACTTCGAAGTGAAATCAATACAGCTACCCCTAAAATATTGGAGATTAAACTTTTCGTCTATGGTTTTTCTCGTGGGGCGGCGGAAGCGCGCACCTTTGTAAATTGGCTAAGCGAAATGTTTACAACTCCGAAGGGCGCTGAGCTGCCGGCGCAAACTATTTTAGGATTGCCGCTTAGCATCGAGTTTCTCGGTATTTTGGATACCGTACCCTCAGTGGGTATTGCACACGTTGCGCCTTTTGCCGCAGGGCATATGGGCTGGGCGGATGGTACCCAGCAACTGCCTGATGAAAAAAAATATCCTGGGTATGTGAAATGCTGCCAGCACTTCGTGGCCGCCCATGAGCAGCGTTTAAGCTTCCCCCTCGATACTATTCGCAGGCCAAATGGCACATACCCGAGCTATGCAAAAGAGGTTATATACCCGGGTATGCACTCGGATATCGGCGGTGGGTATCCTAAGGGAGATCAGGGAAAGGCGACAGGCGGGGATGGTGAATTGCTATCGCAAATTATATTGCATGATATCTATGCGGCCGCTTTTGAGGCAGGGGCACCTTTATTAGTCCCTGAGGAAGTGGTACCCGATGCGCTTAAATCTATTCAGCCCAGTAGAAGTATTCCCAATGAGATTAAAAATGAATTCGATTTTAGCCAAACATTGATTAAGCGGTTCAACGCATGGCGTGAAACTATCCTTTCTGAAAAAGAAACGCAGCAGAGTGGTGAAACTAAGACGGCAGTGGGCTATAAGCCTCATCTATTAAGCCATTCACTTGAAACCAAGATTGAGGAGCAGATGGGATGGATCACCGCGTGGCGTATTGGGCGTTATGCACGCGGTAGCTACCAAGTGCAGGGCTTTTATACAAATGCCACGCAGTGGGATGCTGAGAAGCAGGAAGCCGCAAAGAAAAAGTATATAGCTGATGTCAAGGGTATTAAAAACGACCGAGAAATGGCCAGAAAATACCCAGATAACCCTGAGTATCAGGGTGGTAAAGATAAGCAAGGTATTCCAAGTTTTGAACCCACTCTGGATAAACAGCAGCTACGCGAAGCCGCCCGTGAGTTTGAACACGATTATTACGATTGGAATCGTGAGCAAAATAGCGTGGCACAGGTGATCCTCGATACGATCCCAAAGTATGCCATATACCTTATTAATAGCGACGATGAGCAAGTTGAATACGACGAGATGAAAAAGGCTGGCGAGGGGTTATATTCCAAATTATTTATCGATCGACTGGGAAGTGTGACCAAAGATCCGCAAATGGCCTTGGTTTGTGCGCTATATGATGAGCAAATTCACGACTCACGCGCGTGGTTTATGCACCATGAATTAGATTCACGCGAAATGTGGGCAGGTTATTTTCGCTATCGCATGATCTACAGCGGTAATGAAAACAATAAAGATCTGTCGCTGATTGCCGTTGCAGGCCAAGTTGTTGGTGCGGCAACGTTGGTCGGTGGCGTGATTTATACGGTGAAGCAGAAAAACGTGCAGAACGTGCTCGGTGGCGTGGCGGGAACCATCGGCGTGATGTCGGCAGAGTATAAAATTGTTGATTTAGCGACGGGATTAGATGTGCCACTGCTCCCGAATGCGATGGATCTGCTTGCGCCGACCAAGAATATTGGTGCACTTGTCAGCAGCCAAAAACAGCAGGCGATAGGCGCTCAGCACAATCAGAGAATGGATTATCTGAGTAGCTATCTCGGCATTGATGAACCCAGTGATGTGACTAAAGTGGCATAGGGGGTTGAAATGAAAAAGGTGATTCGTGTGGGTGACACCTTGAAAGAATATGGTGGCAAAGTGACGGGCGGCAGTTATAACGCCTTCGGCAAGCCGATATCCTGCGTGGGTGACAGCGCGGTATGTAATAAACATGGCGCAACCCGCATTGCTCAAGGCGCATCGGGCAGCACGATTAATGGAAAGGCCGTAGCGTTGGACGGCCACCGTTGCGAATGTGGTTGTACGCTGGTTAGCTCGTTGGCTCAGATGGATATTGCACCATGAAATTCCCGCCAGAATACCCCGATTATATCACCCCTGGGCCTATTCGTTGGCGACGATGGGGCATATTGCTCGCTGCTATTTGGTTAATCGGTTCGTTTCTGGCACTACTTCTACGTTCAACAGAGCAAGCTCCCTCCGGTTTGGCCTTTTGGTTTTTCATCATAGGTTTTCCTTCGTTATTTTGGGCACTTGCACTTGCTATCCGCTACCTACTGCTACAGATTGGATTGAAGAATCGCAGCAGCTATCAGCAGGTTGTTGAACAAGAGCAAAATGATTGGTGGCAAGAACGTTCTTTAGGTATTGCCATTGAAAAGGTTTACTTAATAGGCCCATTAGGTGACGAGCAATCGTTATATTCAGGAATAATGACAGGAGGAACACCTGCTCCCAATAATCCCACGTCGTTATCTCTACGCTACCCACTGTTATTAAATATGCCCACGGTACGAGAACAGGGTTTAGCACACCATTTGGCTCAGCAGTTAATTAATAGTCCAGAAATAAAATCACGATGGCAAAGCCTTGCTTATATTAGCTGGTTTGGCGATGAGGCAAGTTTTCAGATATTTATTGAAACAATAAAGTCTGCGGTCAATAACATTTCATTTATACGATTAGATTTAAAGTGCATTGATGATATGGACCACGTTATTGATGTTTTCCAGCAGAGTGTCGATGCTAATAAATGGATGCTTTGCGCAGGCACTTATAGTTTATCTCAATCTGCTGACGCTATTCCTGCGGGAGAGGCCGGTTTTGCTTGGATAGCCAGCCAAGCAGGTAACGCGCTTTTGCATCGTGCTGAGGAAATTGACGTTGCATCGGATGTAGAATCTGGTATGGCTGCTCGTCATCTAGAACGCTATGCCCATTTGGATGACATGCCTGAATGTTGCCTCGCGATGGACCAGAAAAGTATGGCTCAATTTCAGCCTGGAGGATGGTCGGCCATTGAACATATTCTTGCCCCTTATTGGGGGGCGCTAGGTGAAATATCTCCTTATATAGCGATATCAATGTCGCTTCTTCACACGCTAGATACGCAGCAGTCTTGTGGCTGGATGAGTCAGTGTACAGAAAATAAAATGGTTATTGGAGTGACCGTTCCTCATGGCAACCGATAAAAATGATAATCCGAGTTCGTTGGTGCGTTTAGTTATAGGTTATTTAATCGTTATTTTCCTATTGGTGCTTATTGGCGTCCTTCTATATTTATTTGTTGGACCCTACTTTAAATTTCCAGAATTATCTTTGCCAACGTTATTATTATGGGGCGTAGGGTGCTGGTTTATACTGAGCTGGTTTTGTCCTTTGTTTATTTTTATTTGGGATAGGCTTGCCCGTTCACGTGTTTTGTCAGATATAAAAACGAAAAAAAGTGTAGAGACAAAAAAAGAGGGTGCTTGGGTACAACTTATCACTCACCTCCGCACACGCCATGGCCTCCTATGGCGCAATAAAATTCGCATCCTGCTAGTCGTTGGGGAAAACGCGGCGGCGGAAGCTATCGCGCCGGGGTTAACTACCCAGCAATGGCTGGAGGGGCAGGGCACATTATTGCTGTGGGGCGGTGGTGTGCAGGCGGAGCCGGATGAGGCGTGGCTGTTGGGTCTGCGTAAGCTGCGCCGTCGCCGTCCGTTGGATGGCGTGGTGTGGGTGATGAATGAGCAGCAGAGCGCACAGGCTGGCGTTATCGATCAGGGCTGTCGTCAGTTGCAAAAACGTGGGCAGATTTTAAAGCAGCAGGCACCGGTTTATCTGTGGCAGGTGTGCGACAGCGCGTGGCAGCAGGACGACCGCATTACCCAGCCAGTGGGGTGTTTGTTCCCCGAGAAAAACTCGCCGGAGAAATTGGCCGCCAGTTTGCAGAAGCTGGTCGCGCCGCTGCGTCAGCGCGGTATGACGCAGGTGTTGTTGAAAAACAGCCATGACTTTTTATTACGTCTGGCAAATCGTTTAGAGCGTAAGGGCATCGCCCATTGGCAGCAGGCGTTAACGCCGATGCTGCGCGAATATGCGACGGCGCTGTCGCTGCGTGGGCTGATGTTTAGTTTGCCGCTGGCGGCGAAATCTGGCGTTGCTCAGCATGGCTGGCTGCCGGATGCGGCGTGGCAGGGCGTGTTGAACGATCGCGCAGTGCGCGGTCGTCGGGTCGGATTCTCTTGGGAGCAGAGTGCTTATTATGCCGTGATGGCGCTGGCGCTGCTGTGGTTCGCGGGCAGTATCCTGTCGTTTTTCACCAACCGTTCACAGATTGCCACGGCGCGCGATCAGGTTGATTTGTTGAATAAATCCAATGCTAAACCGATGGAACAGCTGGTTGCGCTACAGCTGTTTGGTAATACGCTCGGCCAGCTACAGTATCGGGCTGCGCATACGGTGCCGTGGTATCAACAGTTTGGATTAAGCCAAAATGACGCGCTAGAAAGCGCGCTGTGGCCGCATTACGACGCGGCGAATCTGCGGTTGATTCGCGGGCAGGCCGCCGACGAGCTGCATCGTAACCTCAGTGAAATGGCTGCGCTGCCGCCCGATAGTCCTAAGCGCGCCAAGCTGGCACGCGCCGGATACGACAGCCTGAAAGCCTATTTGATGATGGCGAATCCAGACAAAGCCGACGCCGAATTTCTTACCCGCGTGCTGAGCGCTAATGAGCCAACACGCACCGGCGTTGCCCCCGGCCTGTGGCAGGGAATGGCGCCAAGCCTGTGGACGTTCTATGCCGAAAATCTGCCTGCTCATCCGGAGTGGCGCATTAAGCCTGATACCGCAATGGTGGCACAGGTTCGGCAGGTGTTGCTCAATCAGATTGGGCAGCGTAACGCCGAAGCTACGCTGTATCAGAACATGTTGCAGTCCGTCGCGCAAAACTACGCGGATATGGGGCTAGCGCAGATGGTGGGGGATACCGATGCGCAGTCGCTGTTTACCACCGAACAGGTGGTGCCGGGGATGTTTACGCGTCAGGCGTGGGACGGTCAGGTGCAGAAAGCCATCGACGATGCGGTGTCGTCGCGCCGTGAAGAGATCGACTGGGTGCTGAGCGATAACAAACATCCCGCTTCGGCGGATGTATCTCCTGACGCGCTCAAAGCGCGCCTCACCGAGCGTTACTTCACCGATTTTAGCGGTGCATGGCTGGATTTCTTAAACAGCCTGCACTGGAAGAAAGCGCAGAATTTATCTGATGTGACCGACCAACTTACCCTGATGAGCGATGTGCGCCAGTCGCCGCTGATTGCGTTGCTGAATACGTTAGCCTATCAGGGACAAACCGGACAGCGCGGCGAAGCGCTATCGGATTCGTTGATGAAATCGGCGCAAAACCTGCTGCATAAAGAGAAAGCGCCGGTGATCGATCAGCGCGTCAGCGGGCCAACGGGGCCGCTGGATAGCACCTTCGGACCGTTGCTCTCGCTGATGGGCAAGGGCACCACCACGAACGGTGTGATGAATGCCGATAGTTCGCTGAGCCTGCAAACCTTTTTAACTCGCGTTACGCGGGTGCGGTTGAAGCTGCAACAGGTGGCGAACGCGTCCGATCCGCAGCAGATGACGCAGCAAATGGCGCAGACGGTGTTTCAAGGTAAAACGGTCGATCTGACGGAAACGCAGGATTACGGCAGCCTGATGGCGGCCAGTCTGGGCGAAGAGTGGAGCGGTTTTGGTCGCGAAATGTTTGTGCAGCCGCTGACTCAGGCGTGGCAAACGGTGCTGCAACCTTCTGCCGCCAGCTTAAATACCCAATGGCAAACCTCGATTGTGGCGAACTGGAACAGCGCTTTTGCTGGGCGCTATCCGTTTGCTAGCAGCGGCAACGACGCTTCGCTGCCGATGCTTGGTCAGTTTATTCGCGCGAACTCGGGACGAATCGAACAGTTCCTCACGCGACAGCTGGCGGGCGTACTGCACAAAGAGGGCAACACGTGGGTACCGGACCAAATCAACAGTCAGGGGCTTCAGTTTAATCCTGAGTTTTTACAGGCTATCAACCAGCTAAGCCAACTGGCAGACGTGCTGTTCACCGACGGCAGCCAAGGCGTGCACTTTGAGCTGCGCGCCCAGCCAGCGCGCAACGTGGTAGAAACTAATCTGGCTATCGACGGCCAACGCCTGCGCTATTTCAACCAGATGGAAAGCTGGCAGAGCTTTAACTGGCCGGGTGCCACTTACCAGCCAGGCGTGATGCTGACGTGGACCAGCGTTAACGGCGGCGCTCGCCTGTTCGGCGACTATCAGGGCAGTTGGGGGCTAATCCATTGGCTAGAAAAAGCCAAAGTCACCAAACTGGACGAAAGCAGTTATCGCTTAGCGCTAGATACACCGGATGGCCTCACGCTGTCGTGGATACTACGCACCCAACTGGGCAGCGGCCCGTTGGCGCTGCTGAAACTGCGCGGGTTTAGCCTGCCGAGCAAAATTTTTGTGGTGAACGCGGGCGCGTCAGACGCGATGGTCAGTAATAACAGCGCGTTGGAGGATGAATAATGCTACAGGGATTAATCGCAGCTAGCATGAACGGGCGCGATGCTTTGGCATTGGCGGGCGAGCAGGTGGCGCTGTGGGACAAATGGCTGTTACCGATTAGCGCTGATGCGCCAGCGGGGGAAGATCCGGGCTACGACGATGATTTTCAGCGCATGCGTGAAGAGGTTAACCGCCTGTCGGGTGCTGATACCGATCTTATCTGTCAGTTAGCCGAAAAGCTGCTGACCACCGCGTGCAAAGACGTGCGGGTGGCAACCTATTACCTTTGGGCGCGCCTGCATCGCGATGGAGAAACTGGGCTTGCCGATGGCTTAACGCTGCTGGCGGGCGTGGTGTCTCGCTTTAGTGATACGGTGCTGCCGCTGCGTGCGCATAGCCGCAAGGTGGCGATGGAATGGCTGACCAGCAGCAAAGTGCTGGATAGCCTGTCGCGTTATCCAGAAGTGGTGAAAGCCGACGTGGAGCGCACGGTGGCCGCGTTGGCGCTGTTGGACAGCGCAATGCAGGTGTGGCCAGAGGAGGAACGTCCTTCGCTTGGCGGACTTTATTCGGCGCTGGATGCACGTTTAGCGCAGGCGGGCGGTCTAGATGCGGTGGTGCCGCAGAACAGCGCGCCAGCGGGGCAAAAGGAAGAAGCCGGTTCGACAATGGGCTTACCCACGCTCAAGCAGATCCAATCAGGACGTGATTTGCTCGATCAGGCGCGGGAACTGGCGCGTTACCTGCGCGATCAGCCGCAGGGCTGGCTGTCGAGCAGTCGGCTGATGAAAAGCCTGCGTTGGGATACGGTGCATCAGTTGCCGCCGCAGGATGCCTCGGGCAATACGCGCTTAAC
>Ga0308167_1001860_pt1 | contig 21991 bp, 25 predicted proteins | sample PhyCR1_2_FD_202138 | JGI IMG/M metagenome (GOLD analysis project Ga0308167, IMG submission 202138) | Phyllosphere microbial communities from UC Gill Tract Community Farm, Albany, California, United States - DLSLRC.R1 | ecosystem: Host-associated > Plants > Phyllosphere > Unclassified | place... | reverse complement strand
ATCTACGGAGGAAAACCATGGCAGCAACCTGCCAGGTGACCGGAGCCGTTCCCGGCTTCGGACACAACATCTCGCACTCGCACCGACGCACCAAGCGTCGTTTCGACCCGAACATCCAGAAGAAGACATACTACGTGCCGTCGCTTCGTCGTAACGTGACCCTTCAGCTCAGCGCCAAGGGCATCAAGGTCATCGACGCTCGTGGCATCGAGTCGGTCGTCAAGGACCTGCTCGCTCGTGGGGAGAAGATCTAATGGCTCGTCAGCAGGACGTCCGTCCCATCATCAAGCTCCGCTCGACGGCGGGCACCGGTTTCACGTACGTGACCAAGAAGAACCGTCGCAACAACCCCGACCGCCTGGTTCTCAAGAAGTACGACCCGGTCATCCGCAAGCACGTCGAATTCCGCGAGGAGCGCTAAGCATGGCCAAGAAGAGCAAGATCGCCAAGAACGACCAGCGCGCCGTCATCGTCGCGCGCTACGCCGAGAAGCGCCTCGAGCTGAAGAAGGCCCTGGTCGATCCGGCCGGCACCGACGAGAGCCGCGAGGCCGCTCGCCTCGGCCTGCAGAAGCTGCCGCGCGACGCGTCGCCGGTCCGCCTCCGCAACCGCGACGCGATCGACGGTCGCCCCCGCGGCCACCTCAAGGAGTACGGCATCAGCCGCGTGCGCTTCCGCGACATGGCGCACCGTGGTGAGCTTCCGGGCATCACGAAGTCTTCCTGGTAGGTTCGAGCCGTTTCCCGGGGCCCAGGCCCCGGGGCTGAGCTACACGGGCGGAGGGCCCTCGGCCCTGCCGCCTGATCCGAACAGGCACGGTGAACGCCGTGTCATGTCTCACCGAACGAAGTCCGAGGAGGACACCACATGGCTGACAAGTCACTGAACCGCACCGAGCTCGTCGCAGCTGTCGCTTCCGAGTCCGGCCAGAGCCAGGCCGCCGTCAGCGGCGTCGTCGACGCTTTCTTCTCCGTCGTGTCGAAGTCCGTCGCCGACGGCACGAAGGTCACCATCCCCGGGTGGATCGCCTTCGAGAAGACGCACCGCGCCGCTCGCACGGGTCGCAACCCGCAGACGGGCGAGGCCCTCGAGATCGCCGCGAGCGACTCGGTCAAGGTCAGCGCCGGCAGCAAGCTCAAGGCTGCGGTCAAGTAGTCCTCCGCTTCTCACGAAGCACCCGGGAGAGGGCGGCGACTTCGGTCGCCGCCCTCTCTCGCGTTCCCGGGGTCCGCAGTTCCTGCTGCGCGCAGGATTCAGGAAACCGCCGTCTGCGCGTCCTGACTCGTGCACGGATCAGGACTCCGCCTCCCCCCGATGCGCAACGCAGGTCCGATCTTCCTGAATGAGGAGGATGGGCGGGCGGCAGGGCAGGGCGGCGCAGGTCGCTCGGCGGCGAGCGGACCGCTCCCGCTCCCAGTCGGGGCGACCTAGCATGGGACCGATGCCCAGACTCTCCCGCACGGCCGGGCCCGCACTGCTCGTGGTCGTCGCGTTCGCGGCCCTCGTCGCCGCCCTGAAGTTCGGCGGCGCCGCCGACGCGCCGCTCGTCGTCGACCCCGGGCAGGTCGTGCGCTACGGGCTGCCGATGGCCAAGATGCTCGGCAACATCGGCGCGGCCGTCACGATCGGCACGCTGTTCCTCACCTGCTTCGCCCTGTCGCGCGACCGGCCCGAGTTCGAACGGGCCATGGACATCGCCGCCGGCGCTGCCGGCTTCTGGACCGTCGCCTCCGCGGCCACCAGCTTCTTCTCGTTCCTCAGCGTCGCCAACGTGCCCGTCACCCTCGACGAGCAGTTCGGCCGGACGCTCGCGTTCTTCCTCACCGACACCGAGCTGGGCCGCGCCTGGCTCATCACGACCCTCATCGCGGCGGCGGTCACCGTGCTCAGCTTCGTGCTGCGGAACATCTGGGCGCTCGTCGCCCTGACCGTGCTCGCGGGCGGGGGGCTCATCCCCCTGGCCCAGCAGGGCCACGCCGCGGGCTCGAGCGGACACGACGCGGCTGTGACCGACCTCGCGCTGCACCTCGAGGGCGCCTCCGTCTGGCTCGGTGGGCTCGTCGCGCTCGTGCTGCTGCGGAGCACGCTCGAGAAGGGCCGGATCGGCGTCGTGCTGGCGCGGTACTCGACCCTCGCGATCATCTGCTTCGTCGTCGTCGCCGTCTCGGGCGTCGGCAGCGCCGCGCTGCGCATCGGCGACTGGGCAGCGCTGTCGACGGGCTACGGCGTGCTCGTGCTGGTGAAGACCTTCGCCCTGGTCGCGCTCGGCCTGTTCGGCGTCGTGCAGCGGCAGTACCTGGTCAGGCGGATGGAGACGCAGCCGGCCAGGACCGCCCGGTTCTTCTGGTGGTTCGTCACGGCCGAGCTCGCCTTCATGGGACTGGCCTCCGGCGTCGCGTCCGCGCTCGCCCGCACGGCGACCCCGGTCGAGGAGGTGGCGGCCAGCGACCTCGCCGCCCCGACCCCGGCCGAGATCCTCACGGAGGAGGCGCTGCCGCGCGAGCTCACGCCGATCCGCTACCTGACGGAGTGGAACGTCGACCTGCTCTGGGCCCTCGTCTGCGCCTTCGGGATCTTCTTCTACATCGCGGGCGTCGTGCGCCTGCGCCGCCGCGGCGACAGCTGGTCGCTCGGCCGCACGGCCTCGTGGGTCGCCGGGCTGCTCGTGCTCTTCTACGTGACGAGCGGCGCCCCGAACGTCTACGAGCCGTACCTCTTCAGCGCGCACATGCTGTCGCACATGGTGCTCGGCATGGTGATCCCGCTGCTGCTGGTGCCGGGAGCGCCGGCCACGCTCGCCCTGCGCGCCATCCGCAAGCGGACCGACGGCACCCGGGGGCCGCGCGAGTGGATCATGATCCTCGTGCACTCGGGCTACGCGCACGTGATCAGCAACCCGATCGTCTCCGCCGTGCTCTTCGCCGGCTCGCTCTTCGTCTTCTACTACACGTCGCTGTTCAGCTGGGCGACGACGACGCACCTCGGCCACTACTGGATGATCGTGCACTTCCTGATCGTCGGGTACCTCTTCGTGCAGTCGATGATCGGCATCGACCCCGTCAAGGGGCGCCTGCCCTACCCGATGCGGCTCGTCGTGCTGCTGGCGACCATGGGGTTCCACGCGTTCTTCGGCATCGGGATCATGACGGCGACGGGGTTGTTCCTGGCCGACTGGTACGGCGCGATGGGTCGCACCTGGGGGCCGACCCCGATGCAGGACCAGTACGCCGCCGGCGGCATCGCCTGGAGCGTCGGCGAGATCCCGACCGTCACGATGGCGATCATCGTCGCGATCATGTGGAGCCGCAGCGACGGCCGCGAGGCCAAGCGCAAGGACCGCCAGGCCGACCGCGACGGCGACGCCGAGCTGACCGCCTACAACGAGCAGCTCGGGGCGCTGGCGCGGAGCGACCGGGGCTGAGCCGCGGCGCGGGCTGCGCCCCGTGCGCTCTGCGTGATCGAGCTACACCCCGCATTCCGCACTACACCCGCACTTCTGGGGGTGTAGTGCCGTTACGGGGGTGTAGCTCGCCCCCGCCGGACTCTGTTGAGCCCCGTGCGAGGGGCGCTCGCTCTGGGGGTCGTGCGGGAGGCACGGGGCGGCTTGGATCGGACGCGGACGTCACGAGGCGCCCCGACCGGGAGGACGCCCCATGGCCAGCACGATCGCACGCACTCAGCTCGGGGTCGTCGTGCTCGGCATCGCCGCCGCGACCCTCTTCGGCGGTACGCTGCCGCACCGCGACGCCGGCGAGTCCGCCGCACCGCAGCCGACGCCGCAGCACCAGCAGCAATCGGCCTCGGACACGGCTCAGGCGACCGACGCGGGCTCGCGCTAGCGCCAGCGCCCGCAGCACGACCGCCTAGAAGGGCGCGACGCCGCTGCGGTCGATGAACGTGCCCGTGGGGCCGTCCGCCCCCTGCGTCGCCAGCTCGACGATCGCGTCGGTGCCCTCGGTGACGGTCTGGTGGCCGCTGTTGCCGTTGAGGTCGGTCGCCGTGTAGCCGGGATCAGCCGCGTTGACCCGGATGCCCGGCAGCGCCTTGGCGTACTGGACGGTGAGCATCGTCACGGCCGACTTCGACGCCGTGTAGAGCGGCGCCACCACGGTCGACTCGATGCGGTCGGGGTCGTGCACAGCGGTGAACGAGCCGAGCCCGCTCGTCACGTTGACGATGGCGGGCGCCGAGGACGCGCGGAGCAGGGGGAGGAACGCGTGCGTCGTGCGGACGATGCCGGCGACGTTCGTGTCGAGGACGAGCAGCGCGTCGGCGCCCGTCAGGTCGGCGGGGTCGGCGTGCGACCCCGTGATGCCCGCGTTGTTGACGAGGACGTCGAGCCCGCCCTCGGCCCCGACGAGCTCGGCCGCCGCGGCGACCGAGGCGTCGTCGGTGACGTCGAGCTGCACGAAGCGCGCGCCGAGCTCGTCGGCGGCCTGCTGCCCGCGCGACGCGTCACGCGCCGCCATCCAGACGGTGTGGCCCTCGGCCAGCAGGCGGCGGGCGGTCTCGAGGCCGAGGCCCTTGTTGGATCCGGTGATGAGTGTCGTGGTCATGGGTCGAGTCTGCGCGCCGCCGCCGACGCGCGCGTGGCCCGCCCCGGCAGGAGGACTGCCAGTACCAGGCAGCACCTGCCTGGGGAGGAGAGGATGAGCGCATGCCTGCACAGGACGACCAGCTCGGCTGGCTGCTGAAGACCTGGCGCGCCCGCCTCGCCCCCTCCGACGCCGGCCTGCCCGCCGGGGGCCCGCGTCGCGCCGTGGGCCTCCGCCGCGAGGAGCTCGCCGCCCTCGCCGGGCTCTCGGTCGACTACGTCGTCCGGCTCGAGCAGGGCCGGGCCCGGCACCCGTCCGACCAGGTCGCCACGGCGCTCGCCCGCGCCCTGCAGCTCGACGACGCCGAGCGCGACCACCTGTTCCGCAGCGCGGGCCTGCTGCCCCCGACGTCGGCCGTCGTGTCACGGCACATCCCCCCGGGCGTGCAGCGGCTCGTCGCACGGCTGCGCGAGACTCCCGTCGCGGTCTTCAGCGCCTCCTGGGACCTGCTCACCTGGAGCCCGCTCTGGGGGCGCCTGCTCGGCGACCCCGAGGGCTGGCCGGCGGACGAGCGGAACATCGTCGTCCGGGCGTTCCGCGACGCCCGTCGCGAGGCCGACCCGGCCGCCGCCGCGGCGGAGGACAGGACACGGACGAGCGCAGGAGGCGCGGACACGGCAGTGCGGACCCGTCACCTCGACGGCTCGGGCGGCGCCCGCTTCCGGGCCGCCCTCGTCTCCGACCTGCGCCGGACGCTCGTCGACCACCCGGCCGACCCCCGCCTCCGCGCGCTCGTCGACGGGCTGCTCGCGTCCGAGCCCGCGTTCGCCGAGCTCTGGGCCCGGGGCACGGTCGGCGTGCACGAGTCCTCGCGCAAGGTGATGGACCACCCGGTCGTCGGACCGCTCGAGCTCGACTGCGACGTGTTCACCGTGCCGGGCAGCGAGCTGGCGATCGTCGCGTACACCGCCGCCGAGGGCACGCCGGCGGCCGCGGCCCTCGACTTCCTGCGGGTCGGAGCCGTGGGCGCCGTGGGGGTCTCCGGCGACGTGCGCGAGACGCCCGACGCGACCGCCGCCTCCTCGTCGCTCTCGGAGCGCTAGATGCAGTGAGAGCCGCAAATGCCGACCGGGGAACCCGCAATAGTGGCATTTCCGGTCGCAGAACGGGTTCTCGCAGCCCGACGGTCGGCATTTGCCGCCACGGGGTGGAGACCGGGCGGGCAGCAGCGAGCCCGGCCGCGTGCGAGGTGCACGGGGCCGGGCGCTGGGTCCGAGGAGGCGCGGGTCGGCTAGGCCAGCATCTCGCGGACCAGCGGCACCACCTTCGTGCCGTACAGCTCGATGCTGCGCATCATCTCCGCGTGCGGCAGACGACCCATGCTGTAGCGCATGTCGAAGCGCGTCGCCCCGAGCAGCGCCATGTTCTGGGCGATCTTCGTCGCGACCGTCTCGGGCGAGCCGACGTAGAGGGCGCCCTGCGGGCCCGCGCTCTGCTCGTACTGCGCACGCGAGTAGGGCGGCCAGCCGCGCTCGCTGCCGAGCTGGTTCGTCTGCGCCTCCTGGTAGGGGAACAGCACCTCCTTGGCCTCGGCGTCGGTCTCGAGCACGAAGCCGGGCGAGTGCATCGCGATGGGCTGCGACTCCTTGCCGAACTCGCCGAGGGCACGGCGGTAGAGGTCGGCGTAGGGCGCGAACTGGGCGGGCTGGCCGCCGATGATCGCGAGGAAGAGGGGCAGGCCGTAGTGGGCCGCACGGATGACCGACTGCGGCGATCCGCCGACGCCGACCCAGGTCTTCAGCGTGCCGCTCTCGGGACGCGGGTAGACCCACTGGTCGCTGAGGGAGCCGCGCTTGGTGCCCTGCCAGGTGACGGGCTCGTCCTTGAGGAGCTCGGCGAAGAGCTGGATCTTCTCCTCGAAGAGGACCTCGTAGTCCTGCAGGTCGAGGCCGAAGAGGGGGAACGACTCGGTGAACGAGCCGCGCCCGAGGATGACCTCGGCTCGCCCGTTCGACAGCGCGTCGACCGTCGCGAAGCGCTCGTAGACGCGGACGGGGTCGTCCGAGCTGAGCACCGTCACGGCCGAGCCCAGGCGGATCCTCTCGGTGCGGGCCGCGATCGCCGCGAGGACGACCTCGGGCGCGCTCACCGCGAAGTCGACGCGGTGGTGCTCGCCGACGCCGATGAAGTCGAGGCCGACCTGGTCGGCGAGCACGGCCTGCTCGACGAGGTCGCGGATCGACTGGGCGTGCGAGACGAGCTCGCCCGCGCCGTCGACGCCGGCCGGACGCTCGGTGACGTCGCCGAAGGTGTCGAGTCCGAACTCGAGGGGGTGTGCCATGGGGTGCGCTCCGATCCGCTGCGTTTCATGCGTGTGCATGATCTTACGGGATGAACCGTGACCGGGAGCTGGACATTCCGCGGCGCGCTCGGAGTCGGCGGGTCGCTGTCGGCCGCGGCGGGTCGCTGTCGTCGGCGGCGGGTCGCTGTCGCCCACGGCGGGCGGGCGCTGACCCGCCGCCGGCTACGGGAACCCGCCGAACCCCTCAGCGCGAACGCGGACAGGCCGGTGCGAGCCCGCCGCCGGTCACGCCGAGGGGAGGCGGTCGAGCGGGTTCGCCGCGATGCGCCCGGGCATCCCGCCCCGCACCGTGCGGCCCGCCTGGCTGCCCGGCTTGCGCTCGGCCTGGTCGCCGATCGCCGCGGCGAACTCGGCGGCGAAGCCGAGCCGCGGGACGGCCCCGACCAGGGAGGCGACGAACGCCGCGTCCCAGTCCGCACCTCCTGTGCCGCTCACGTCGAGGCTGGTCGCGCGCTCGAGCAGGTGCGCCTCGGGGTCGAGCGCGACGTCGACCGACGTCCACATGTGCCGCTCGACCACCTCGGCCAGGCGTCGCTGACGAGCCTCGGGCCAGCCGGCTCCGGCGGCGAAGACGCGGGCGACGGCTCCCCCGGCGTGCTCGAAGTCGACGGCGTGCGCGTCGAACGACGGCACGAGGCCGAGGTCGTGCAGCAGCGAGGCGACCCAGAGCAGCTCGGCGTCGAACGGCACGGACTCGCGGCGGCCGAGCTCGGCGGCGAGCGCCCACGAGCGCACGCTGTGGCCGAGCAGGGCGGGGCTGGCGTGGGCTGCGGCGACCTCCCGGGCGCGGGCGGCGACGTCGGTGGGCGGGACGAGGAGGCGCGCGACGGCAGCCGAGGAGGCGGCGGCCCTTGTAGTGGACATGCCCCCGAACCTACGAGTGGACGCCGACCCCGACCAGTGGCAGGATCGCCAACGAACACGTCAGCACTGCCAGATGCCGGGAGGCCCCGTGGACCGCATGAAGGTCGTCACCCTCGTCGCCGACGGCGTCGCCCCCTTCGAGTTCGGCGTGCTCTGCGAGGTCTTCGGCCTCGACCGCAGCGCCGACGGCGGCCCGTCGTTCGAGCACCGCGTCGTCACCGAGCACCCGGGCGTCGTCGCCACGAACCAGGGCTTCGGCATCACCGTCCCCGACGGCCTCGAGGCGGCGGCCGACGCCGACGTGGTCTGCGTCCCGGCGCTCGGCAGCTACGGGGCCGACGGCACGCTCTCGCCGGCGGTGCGCGACCTGCTCGTCGCCGCCGAGGCCCGCGGCGCCTGGCTGATCAGCGTCTGCAGCGGCGCCTTCGTGCTCGCCGACGCCGGGATCCTCGAGGGCCGTCGCGCCACCACCCACTGGATGTACGCCGAGCGGCTGCAGCGCGAGCACCCCGGCACGACCGTCGACCCCGACGTGCTCTTCGTCGAGGACAGGAAGGTCATCACGAGCGCCGGCACCGCCGCCGGGATCGACGCGTGCCTGCACTTCGTCCGCCGGGTCGCCGGGGCCGCCGCCGCGAACGTCGTCGCCCGCCGCATGGTCGTGCCCGCGCACCGCGACGGCGGCCAGAGCCAGTTCATCGAGACGCCGCTGCCGAAGGAGGCCGACGCCTCGCTGACGCCCCTCACCGACTGGATGCTCGCGCACCTCGGCGACGAGCAGCCCGTCGAGGCCCTCGCCGCGCGGGCCCACATGTCGCCCCGCACCTTCGCCCGCCGGTTCAAGGCCGAGCTGGGCACGACGCCGGCCGCCTGGCTGACGAGGCAGCGCCTCCTGCGGGCACAGCACCTGCTCGAGGTGACCGGGCTCGGGCTCGACGCCGTCGCCGGGCAGGCCGGGTTCGGGTCGGCCGCCGTGCTGCGGCACCACTTCACGCGGGTGCTCGGCACGACGCCGCGCGCGTACCGGGCGACGTTCCGCGGGGCGGACGCGGCCGCCGCCGCCTGACCGCCGCCTGCCCTGCGGGCCGAGCGTCGAGTGGTCGCGAACGGTCCTCCGGCGGCCCGGGAAGGACCGCTTCCGACCACTCGACGCCGTCACCCCGAGGCGAGGGCCGAGGAGGCGCGGGCCGGCCCCGCAGGACGGCGTCAGTGGAACTGCGGCACGATCAGCCACAGGCCGGCGAGCACGGCGGCGATGCCGACCGCGAAGCAGGCTGCACCCCCGACGGTGGCGGGGAGGGAGCGAGGGGCGCCGGCGACGGCCTCGGTCGCTCCCGCGGCGAACAGCCTGATGCCGAGCGCGAAGAACGTGACGATGACGGCGGTCGCGGCGAGCGCCACCACGAAGACGACCACGAAGGCGCCCCAGTCCACTCCGAGGAACACTGTCACTCTCCCTGTCCGCGGGAGGCGCCGGCCGGCTGGGTCGCGGCGGGCGCCTCCTCGCTGTCGTTGACGGTCTCGTGCGTCACCGGGTGGCGACGGGCGAGGAACACGAAGGCCGAGCCCCCGGCGAGCGCGAGGACCGCGACGAGGACGAGCCCGACGGTGCTGGTGCTGGCCAGCCAGGCGCTGACGCCGCCGACGAGCGCCGCGGCGGGCAGCGTGATCACCCAGGCCGAGGCGATCTTGCCGACGACCCCCCAGTGCACGGTCGCGAGCTTCTTGCCGAGGCCCGCCCCGACGATCGAGCCGGAGGTGACCTGGGTCGTCGACAGCGCGAAGCCGAGGTGCGACGAGATGAGTATCGTGGCGGCCGAGCTCGTCTCCGCCGCGAAGCCCTGCGGCGCCTGGACGTCGGTGATGCGCTTGCCGACGGTGCGCATGATCCGCCAGCCGCCGAGGTAGGTGCCGAGCGCGATCGCGAGCCCGCAGGCGAGGACGACCCAGAGCTGCGGCGTCGTGCCCGCGCCCTGGTAGCCGGCCGCGATGAGGGTGAGGGTGATGACGCCCATGGTCTTCTGCGCGTCGTTCGTGCCGTGCGCCAGCGAGACCAGGGAGGCGCTGATCGTCTGGCCGTGCCGGAACCCGGCCGTCGAGCCCCGCAGCGTCGCCTGCTTCGTGATGCGGTAGGCCGCGTAGGTCGCGACCAGCGCCACCGTGCCGGCCACCAGGGGCGAGATGAGCGCGGGCAGCACGACCTTCGAGAGGACGACGGCGAAGTCGACCGAGCCGACGCCCGCACCGATCACGGCGGCGCCGATCAGCCCGCCGAACAGGGCGTGCGACGAGCTCGAGGGCAGGCCGAGGTACCAGGTCGCGAGGTTCCAGATGACGGCGCCGACGAGGCCGGCGAAGATCATCGTCGGGGTGACCTGCACTCCCCCGTCGCCCTCGCGGATGATGCCGTTCGAGACGGTGCTCGCGACCTCCGTCGACAGGAACGCCCCGACCAGGTTGAGCACGGCCGAGATCAGCACCGCCACCTTGGGCTTCAGGGCCCCGGTGGCGACGGAGGTGGCCATCGCGTTGGCCGTGTCGTGGAACCCGTTCGTGAAGTCGAACACGAGCGCCACGACGATCACCAGCGTGACCGTGACGAAGACGTCCATCGATGTCGCCCCTCTGTCGTCCGCTCCGGGGCAGGTCGCCGTCCGGAGGCAGGAGGCGCGGGTGCCGTCACGCTGACGGGGGCTCCTCCTGCACCGGCGACGCTAGGCCCGCGGGCGGGCCGCGTCGGTGAACAGCGGGAGAATCATGCTTGGCATGCAAATGCTGGGCCGGCTCGTGCGGGTGCGGGTGCCTCTGTGCCCGTCGGAAGCGCGGCGCGGCCCCGAGTGGTCAGGAACTGTCCTCCAGGCAGGCCGGGAGGACAGGAGCTGACCACTCGCCAGAGGCTGGGCGACCGGAGGGCCCGGGCAGCCGGACAGCCTGCCCGGGCTCAGGCCGAGTTCTTCCCGGCGGCCGACCACGACGAACCGCCGGCCTCGCCCCGCGGGCCGGCCTGCTGACGCTCGGCGTCGGCCTGGGCGCGGACGCCTGCCCCCGGGTCGGACTCGTCGAGCCTGGCGGCCAGCGCGCGGTCCCGCCGGTCGCGGACCATGATCGCGACGGTAACCGCGACGATGGCGAGCACGATCAGCGCGATGACGACTGTGGCGGTGTTCATGCGGTGTCCCCTCGACGGCGTCCGCCCACGCTACCGACGACCTCCGCCGCCGTCGAGGGCGGGTCCCGGCCGCCGGGACGGCCACCTCCTCGGCCGCCGCCCTGACGACGAGAGGCCTGGTGAACCGGCAGGAAGAGCTCGTCGCGTCCGCAGGCAGAGCAGTTCGCGTCGGTTCGGCGGGTCGCCCGCACCGGCGGGGCCGCCTCCTAGCCGGGGAAGCGCCCGGCGAGCAGGGCGTACAGCAGCGGCACCACGGAGGCGGCCATCAGCACGGTGCCGAGCACGTCGCCGTCGGCCCGCAGCACCGCGCCGGCGATCAGCAGCCCGCCGAACAGGACCGCGGCCAGGACGCGCCGGGCCGTCCGCTCGATGCGGCCGAGCTGCCGCTCGATGCGGGGGCTGCCGACCTCGAGCGTGCCGTCCTCGAGGCGGCCGACGAGGTGGTCGAGCCGCCCGGGCAGCCGGGCGGCGACGCCGACCGCGTCGGCCGCTCGCCGGGCGACGTCCTGCACGGCGTTGCCGCGCTCGTCGCGCACGAGCCGGGCCGCGTAGGGCTCGACCGAGTCCCAGAGGTTGAAGACCGGGTCGAGGGCGCTGGCCACGCCGGAGGTGAGGGTCACCGCCCGCAGGACGAGCAGGAAGTCCTCGGGCAGCTGGAACGGCAGCGACCGGATCAGGTCGCCGAACTGCCCGGCGAACTCGCGGTACTCGCGCGGGTCGACCTCGCGCAGCTCGGCGAAGCCCATGCCGCCGAAGCGGGCGAAGGTGGCGGTGACGGCACGCTCGAGGCCGACCGTGTCGGCGGTCGGGAGGAGCACCCCGAGGTCGCGCATGGCGTTCACCATGCCGCTGCCGTCGCGCGACGCGGCCGCGATGAGCAGCTGACGGAGGCCGTTCCGGGTGCCGGTGGGCACCTCCCCCATCATCCCGAAGTCGATGAAGGTGAGCCGCCACGGGCGCTGGGGCTCGACCCCGTCGGCGCTGCCGGCGGCCTCGACGGGCGTGACGAAGATGTTGCCGGGGTGCGGGTCGGCGTGGAAGAAGCCGTTGCCGAAGAGCTGGTCGAACATGACCGCGGCGAAGACCGGGGCGACCTCGGCAGGGTCGATGCCCGCGGCGCGCAGGCCCTCGGCGTCGGTGATCTTGATCGCCGAGACGTCCTCGAGCACGAGCACGCGGCGGGTGGAGCGCTCCCAGACGACGTCGGGCACGCCGACCCGGTCGTCGTCGGCGAAGTCGGCGGCGAACCGCGCCGAGTTCGCTGCCTCGTGCAGGTAGTCGATCTCCTCGAGGCTGGTGCGGGCGAACTCCTCGACGAGGGCGGGGGCGTCGACGCGGTCGTAGACGAGCCGGACGTGGCTCAACCAGCCGCCGACCTTGCGGAGCGCGGCGAGGTCGACGTCGACGATGCGGTCGATGCCGGGGCGCTGCACCTTGAGCACGACGTCGCGGAGACCGGTGTCGGACGAGTCGACCGGGCCGAGGACGGCGCGGTGCGCCTGGCCGAGGGAGGCCGCCGCGATCGGCTCCGGGGACACGGAGGCGAAGACGCGGTCGAGCGACATGCCCAGCTCGGCCTCGGCGAGCGCCCGGATCTCGGGGAAGGGCACGGGCGTGACCTCGTCCTGCAGCCCCTCCAGCTCTTTGGTGATCTCGGGCGGGAGGACGTCGAGGCGCGACGACAGGTACTGGCCGACCTTGATCATCAGGCCGCCGAGGTCGAGCGCGAGCCCGTGGAAGCCGCGGGCGAAGCGCTGCATCCGTCGGGCGCGGGTGCGCTCGGCGACCCAGCGGAGCCCGAACCGGGGCAGGACGAGCTCGAACCACCACGTCACCGCGAGGTGCCGGGACGCGAACCGCAGGATGCGGCGGTAGCGGGCGCGACCGGCGCGGTCACGCACCGCGGGGTCGCGGTCACGTGCCACGGAGCTGCGGTCGCGCTCGGCGGAGCCGCGGTCGCGCTCCGTTGAGCCGCGGTCGCCTGCCGCGGAGCTGGCCTCGTCGGGACGGGGCGACGCCACCCGCGTCAGTCTCGAGCGAGGATCGAGTAGATGCGCCGGCGTGCCTCGTCGAGGACCGCCACCGCCTCGTCGACCTGTGCGGAGGTGCCGGTGCGGCCGACCTGGGCGGTCGCGCGGGCGAGCTCGACGCCGGCCTTGGGCAAGGCGGTGCGACGGTCGCCGGAGGAGCGCGGGGCGGCCCACGGGTCGGAGGGGTCGACGCCGGCGGCGGCGCGGCCCGAGTCGGTGAGCGACCAGACCTTGCGGCCGTCGGTCTCCTCGGCGACGATCAGGCCCTCGTCGGCGAGCAGCTGCAGCGTCGGGTAGACGGAGCCGGCGCTGGGCTTCCAGTCGCCGCCGCTGCGCTCGTCGATCTCGTGGATGATCTGGTAGCCGTGCATGGGCCGCTCGCCGAGCAGGGCGAGGATCGCCGCGCGGACCTCGCCGCGCGGGGCACGGGCGCCGTCACGACGGTCGAAGGTGGAGCGGAGCTGGTCCATGGCCTGCCACATCCCGTCGAGGTCCATGCCGAAGGTGCCGGGTGTGCGCGAGGTGCCCATGATGATCTCCTGTCGAGGGTCGAGCGATGCCCGAACGATATACCTCGGGCCTCGGCGGGAGCGGGGCTGGCGCCCAGGGTCGGCGAGCGTGGTCGTCCGTGCGCCTCCGCGCCGCGCCCGTGCCGCGCCCGTGCGCCGAGTGGTCAGTTCTGGTCGGTGCCGGCGCTCTGAGGGACAGGAACCGACCACTCGACGCGGTCCGCCCTCGTCCCTCGTCCCTCCGCCCGGCATGATCGACACAGGGGCGACACTCGTGAGATCGATCCCTCCCTCCGCCCGGCCACGAGCGCCGACGTCGGGGCATGCGTCGCACTCTGGGTGGCGGCGTGCGCGGACCGGGACGGCCAAGCGTTCCCCGGCGTCGCCGAGCGGGCACGCCCGAAGTTCGACCGCAGCATCAGCGGGTTCGTCGCGGAGCAGGTCGACGGCACGCTCGGCGGGTTCGTCCTGGCGACGGCGCCGGGGAGCGGCCTGCCGTCCGACCCGACGGGCGCTGCAGCCCTGGGGCTGCTGGCCGTCGCACCGGCCGCGCAGGCGCGAGGTCTTGCTCGGGCGCTGATCCGTCACGTGACGGATCAGCTCGCCGAGCTCGGCCACACGCGCATCGTGCTGCACGCGCTGCTCGACGACGCGGCGGCGCTCCGCCTCTACGCGAGCGAGGGCTGGGAGGCGGTCGGCGAGCCGTTCGAGCACTCGCTGCTCCGTCGCCCGATGCGGACGTACGGGCGGGATCTGCCCGCCTTCGCGCGCCAGCGCTGAGCTACTTGTCCCAGGCCGACGTCGGGGGGAGGCCACGGGCCGCCCGCTCCTCGTTGAGCAGCTCCTCCACGAGGGCGAGCTTGCCGGCCGTGTAGTCGCGGCCGTCTCGGGACCCGGCCAGCGCCTCCTTCAGCTCGCGGTACCGACGGCGGGCGTCGGCGTCGCGGAGCAGCCGGTCGCGGAAGAGGCGCTGGTTGCAGTGCTCCCACTGGTCGGGGGCGAAGACGTGCAGGAGGAAGGCGGGCCGCAGGGCGCGCCGGGACGCGCGGGGCCGTGTGAGCCCGCGGCTTGACAAAATAAGTGAGCGTGCTCATTATTGAGTCGAGTCGACCTCGATGATCGATGCAGCGAACCACCGACCACCGACCACCAGGAGTCACCACCATGCGAGCCTTCGTCTTCGACGCGTACAGGAAGCCGCTGCACGAGGCCGACGTGCCCGAACCCACCGTCGGCGACCACGACGTGCTCGTCCAGGTCGCCGCAGCGGGCCTCAACCACCTCGACGCGAAGATCCGCGAGGGCGAGTTCCGGCTGATCCTCCCGTACGAGACGCCCCTCACTCTCGGCCACGACCTGGCCGGCACTGTCATCGAGGTCGGCGGCTCGGTCCGCAGCCTCAAGCCCGGCGACGCCGTCTTCGCCCGCCCCCGCGACCACCGCATCGGCACCTTCGCCGAGCGCATCGCCGTCGACGAGGCCGACGTCGCCCTCGCCCCGACCTCGATCAGCACCGTCGAGGCCGCATCGCTGCCCCTCGTCGCCCTGACCGCCTGGCAGGCCCTCGTCGAGCGCGGCAACGTGCAGCCCGGGCAGAAGGTGCTGATCCACGCGGGCTCCGGCGGCGTCGGCACCATCGCGATCCAGCTCGCGAAGCACCTCGGCGCGCACGTCGCGACCACCGCCTCCTCGTCGAACGCCGAGTTCCTCCGCGAGCTCGGCGCCGACGTCGTCGTCGACCACCGCACCCAGGACTTCGAGGAGGAGCTGTCCGGCTACGACCTCGTGCTCGACAGCCTCGGCGGCGAGAACCTCGCGAAGTCGCTCCGCGTGCTCCGCCCCGGCGGCCTCGCGATCGGCATCCAGGGTCCGCCCACCCCCGCCTTCGCGAAGGCCGCCGGCCTGAACCCGGTCGTGCGCCTCGCGATCGCCGGGCTGAGCCGGAAGGTGCGCGCCCAGGCGAAGAGGCTCGGGGTCCGCTACGAGTTCCTCTTCATGCGCGCCGACGGCGACCAGCTCCGCGAGATCGCCGCGCTCGTCGACGCGGGCGCGATCCGCCCGGTCGTCGGCGCGACCCACCCGTTCGCCGAGACGGCCGCCGCCCTAGACGACCTCGGGAAGACCCGCATCCGCGGCAAGGCCGTCGTCACCCTCCCGTAGGTCAGCGCGGCAGGACGACCTCGAGCTGGCGGCGCACCCCGGCGACGATCTCGTCGTCGGAGACGGATTCGTCGACCGCCGACGACATCGCGAGCATCATGACGGCCGACACCACGTGCGCGAGCGCGGCCGCGTCGGAGGGCGTCGCCGAGGTGAGGCGCTCCACGATCCCGGCCACCGCCTCCTCGGTCCTGGCCACGATCGCGAGCGCCTCCGCGTGGTGCGGCTCCGTCGCGTCGCCGAACGCCATCTCGCGGAGGTAGGTGCGGCCGTTCTCGACCTGGGCCCGGTTGCAGTGCACGATCGGCTCGAGGACGGCGACGACCGCGTCGATCGCGGTCGAGGCGGCCGAGGAGGCGCGGATCCCGTCGTCGAGGGACCGCGCGTACGCCGCGTTCTGCGCCAGCAGCAGCAGCTCGCCCTTCGTGCGGGCGTAGAGGAACAGCGTGCCGGCGCCGACGTCGGCCGCCTCGGCGATCTGCTGCGTCGTCACCTCGTCGACCCCGTGCCGGGAGAACAGGTCGGACGCGGCGCGCGTGATGCGCTCGAGCTTCTCCTGCTTGTTGCGCTCACGCCGACCGGGCGGCGGGGCTGACGGCGTCATTCGGATCTCCTGAGACGGATACTGGCCGGAATAGAAACTGACTGAACTCAATTATGACATGAGTCACCTACGGGCGACTCAGTCTCGGGTCGCCTCATCCTCGCACCACCCCAGGAAGGAACACCCATGACCGACATCACCGGCTCCGTCGTCCTCGTCACCGGAGCGAACGGGGGCATCGGCACCGCGTTCGTCGAGGCCGCCCTCGCCCGCGGCGCCGCCAAGATCTACGCCACGGCCCGCACCCCGCGCACCTGGGAGGACGAGCGCGTCGTGCCCCTCACCCTGGACGTGACCGACGCCTCCTCGATCGCGGCCGTCGTCGAGGCCGCGCCCGACGTGACCGTCCTCGTCAACAACGCCGGGGCGAACGCCCCCACGCCGGGCATCCTCAGCCACACCGACGACGAGATCCGCGCGAACGTCGAGACCAACTTCCTCGGGCCGCTGTTCCTCGCCCGGGCCTACGCGCCCCTCCTCTCAGCCCACGGCGGGGGCACCGCGATCATCGACATCCACTCCGCCCTCTCCTGGTACGCCGTCGCCGGCATCTACTCGGCGACGAAGGCCGCGCTCTGGTCGGCCACCAACTCGCTGCGCCTCGAGCTGCAGCCCGCGGGCGTGCAGGTCGTCGGCGTCCACGTCGGCTACGTCGACACCGCCATGGCCGCCGGCGTCACCGACGCGAAGACCGACCCGGCGGTGCTCGTGTCCGACGTGCTCGACGCCCTCGAGGCCGGCGAGCACGAGGTGCTCGCGGACGAGACCTCGCGCCAGGTGCGGGCGGCGCTCTCAGCACCGCTCGAGGCGCTGTACCCGCAGCTCGCGAAGGCCTGATCCAGGAAGTCGGGGGGCTCGCTTCCTGAGTCGTGCACGACTCAGGACTGCGGGTCCCCCCGCTGCGCGGATCAGGACAGATGTTCCTGAATGAGGAGAGCGAGGAGAGCAGGAGGCGGGCGTCGAGCCGGGTGGCCTAGACTGCGGTCCGACAGTTCGTCCGGCCACGCTCTCTGTGGTCGACGCGACCACGCCAGTGGACGCAACGGACGCCTCCGCCGAAACCCACACGGGCGGCGAGGCGGATCGCCACGTGGTCGATCTCGACGGCACTCGACAGCGAGTCGCCGACCGAGACCTGAGCCTCCTTCGCCGGTCCCGCCACAGCGGGCCGGGCAGCCCGCCGAGCGGGTCGACGCCGGCAGAACACCGACACCTCCGTGCGGGCACACCTCGCGCGACTCCCCCACAGAAAGCGGCCAGCATGCCGAACGTAGCGACCAAGCACTCCCTCGACCTCAAGAAGCCCCAGCCCCTGAAGCGCGGCGCCCTGCGCGTCACCCCGCTCGGCGGCCTCGGCGACGTCGGACGCAACATGACCCTCTTCGAGCACAAGGGCAAGCTCGTCGTCGTCGACTGCGGCGTGCTCTTCCCGGAAGAGACGCAGCCCGGCATCGACGTGATCCTGCCCGACTTCACGCCGCTGCGCGACCGCCTGAAGGACGTCGAGGCCATCGTGCTGACGCACGGCCACGAGGACCACATCGGAGGCGTGCCCTACCTCCTCAAGGAGCGCCCCGACATCCCCCTGGTCGGCTCGAAGCTCACCCTCGCCTTCATCACGGCGAAGCTGCAGGAGCACAAGATCACGCCGATCACCCACGAGGTCGCCGCGGGCGACCACCACCAGGCCGGCCCGTTCGACCTCGAGTTCGTGGCCGTGAACCACTCCATCCCCGACGGCCTCGCCGTCGCGCTCCGCACGAGCGCCGGCCTCGTGCTGCACACGGGCGACTTCAAGATGGACCAGTTCCCGATGGACAAGCGGATCACCGACCTCAACCACTTCGCCCGCCTGGGCGACGAGGGCGTCGACCTGTTCATGACCGACTCGACCAACGCCGAGGTCCCCGGCTTCACGACCGCCGAGAAGGACCTGGGCGCCGCGATCGACCGCGTCTTCCGCGAGGCGCCGAAGCGCATCGTCGTGTCGAGCTTCGCCAGCCACGTGCACCGCATCCAGCAGGTGCTCGACACCGCCCACAAGCACGGCCGCAAGGTCGCCTTCGTCGGCCGCTCGATGGTCCGCAACATGGGCATCGCCTCCGACCTCGGCTACCTGAACATCCCCAAGGGCCTGGTCGTCGACCTCAAGCAGCTCAGCAAGATGCAGGACGACAAGATCGTCCTGATCTGCACCGGCTCGCAGGGCGAGCCGATGGCGGCCCTGTCGCGCATGGCCAACCGCGAGCACATCATCAAGGTCGGCGAGGGCGACACGATCCTCCTCGCGAGCTCGCTCATCCCCGGCAACGAGAACGCGATCTACGGCGTCATCAACAGCCTGATCCGCTGGGGTGCGACCGTCGTGCACAAGGGCAACGCCAAGGTGCACGTCTCCGGCCACGCCAGCGCCGGCGAGCTGACCTACTGCTACAACATCGTCAAGCCCAAGAACGTCCTCCCCGTGCACGGCGAGTGGCGTCACCTGACGGCCAACGCCGACCTCGCCATCGCCACCGGCGTCGCCGAGGACCGCGTGCTCGTCGTCGAGGACGGCGTGGTCGTCGACCTCGACCGCGGCCGCGCCAGCATCGCCGGGCGCATCCCCGCGCCCTACGTGTTCGTCGACGGCGCCACGATCGGCGTCGCCACCGAGGACGCCCTCAAGGACCGCCTGTCGCTCGCCGAGGAGGGCCACATCACGGTGCTCGGCATCTTCGACCTCGCGACGCAGAAGCTGGTCGAGCCCGTCGAGTTCATCCCGCGCGGCTTCGTCGAGGCCGTCGGCTGGGAGGACCAGGCCGAGGACGTCGCGGCCAAGGCCCTCGAGCAGGCCACCGCCCGCGGCCACGTCGACGGCGAGGCCGCCGAGCGCGCCATCGAGGACGGCCTGAGCCGCTGGTTCTTCCGTCGCCACCGTCGCACGCCCGTCATCACGACGGTCGTCATCGACGCCGACTGACCCCGCCCCGGCCCTGGCGGGCCGTGAACCGACGAGAAATGCTCCCTGCACCTGTGCAGGGAGCATTTCTCGTCGGTTCGTCGACCCGGGAGAGGGAACCGACGGGACGAGGAGGCGATGGTCCCTTGACAGCGGGAGCGGCACCTCCTAGGTTCATTACTGAACCAACTAACCAATGCACCGACCGGGACGAAGGAGGCGACGTGTTCGACGACGGGACGCCCATCTTCCAGCAGCTCGCCGACCGCATCGCGGGCGACGTGCTCTCGGGCACGTACGCCGAGGGCGACCAGGTCGCCTCGACGAACGAGTTCGCCGCGTTCTACCGGATCAACCCCGCCACCGCCGGCAAGGCGGTCAACCTGCTGGTCGACCGGGGCGTGCTCTACAAGCGCCGCGGCATCGGCATGTTCGTCGCCGAGGGCGCCCGCGAGCGCCTCGCCGAGCAGCGCCGCGCGGCGTTCGCGGCCGAGTACGTCCGCCCCCTGGTGCTCGAGGCAGCCGCCCTCGGCATCGACGCCGCCCACCTGCGGCGCATGATCGATCAGGAGACCGCACCATGACCACTGCGATCGAGATCACCGACCTCTCACGCCGCTACGGATCGACCGACGCCCTCACCGACGTCTCGTTCGACGTCGAGCAGGACACGATCTGCGGCCTGCTGGGCCGCAACGGCGCCGGCAAGACCACGACCCTGTCCGTCGTGGCCGGGCAGGAGCGCCCCTCCGGCGGCCGGGTCCGCGTGTTCGGGCACGACCCCGCCGACGACTCCCGCGTGGCCTCCCGCACCTCGTTCGTCAAGGACGACCAGCGCTGGCCCGACGACTTCCGCCTGCGCGAGGTGCTCGCCGTCGGGCCCGCGTTCCACCGCGGCTGGGACGCCGAGCTGGCCCGCTCCCTCGCCGCCGACCTGCGGGTGCCCGAGAAGACGCCGGTGAAGAAGATGTCGCGCGGGCAGGCCTCGGCCGTCGCGATCGTCATCGGCGTGGCGTCCCGCGCGCCGCTGACGATCTTCGACGAGCCGTACCTCGGCCTCGACGCGACCGCCCGGCAGCTGTTCTACGACCGCCTCCTCGCCGACTACTCCGAGCACCCCCGCACGATCCTGCTGTCGACGCACCTCATCGACGAGATGGAGTCGCTGCTCGAGCACGTCGTCGTGCTCGACCAGGGGCAGGTGCGGCTCGACTGCGACGTCGACGACGCCCGCGCCTCGGCGTACTCGGTCGCCGGCACGACCCGGTCGGTCACCGCGTTCCTCACGGGGCGGACCGTGCTCAGCAGCCACGGCATCGGCGGGCTCACCACGGCCGTGGTCGAGGGAGCCGCCGACGAGCGGGTCCGCGCCGACGCCGCAGCAGCGGGCGTCGAGCTCTCGCCCGTCGGCCTGCAGCAGGTCGTGGCCGCCCTCGGCGCCGCGAGCGCCGCCTCCTCGGCCGTCCACCACGCCGACGACGGCGACGACCTCGGCGGCGGTGGCGGTGGCCTCGGCGGTCCGACCGCCGACGCCTCACCCCGCACCGCCCCGGAAGGAGCCCGCTCGTGACCACCGCACCGCTCACCGCCCGCAGCCGACCCGAGGAGGCGCGCGCCGCCTCCCGCATCGCCCCCGTCGTGCGCCTGCACTTCGCCCGCCGCCTGAACCTGCTGCTCGTGCCGCTGTTCGTCATCGGCGTGACCCTCGTGGTGTCGATCGTCATCCAGCTCGCCATCCAGCGGGCGGGCGTCGACGTCGGCACGATCGCGTACGCCGCAGGAGCACGTCAGAACCCGGGCGTCGCCTGGGCGCTGAGCGGCTACCTCGTCGCGATGGGCGTCGCGACGGTCGCGTCGACGTTCCCGCTGGCAGCCGCCCTCGGCACGACCCGACGCGACTTCGCGCTCGGCACAGCCGCGACGCACGCCCTGACCGCCCTGTTCCTCACCGCGGTGTTCGTCGGGATGCTCGGGCTCGAGCTGCTCACGGGCCACTGGTTCGGCGGGTTCTACGTCTTCGACGTGAACGTGCTGGGGGCAGGCGACCCGCTCGTGCTCACCGTGGTCGCCTTCCTCGGGTCGTGGCTCGCGCTGTCGGTCGGCGGAGTGTTCGGCGCCTCCTGGCTGCGCTTCGGGCCGCGTGGGCCGCTGGCGATCAGCGTGACCGCCGTCGCCGTGATCGCGGTCGTCGTGCTCGCCACGGTGCCCTCGTTCGCCGCCGTCGCCGTGGCGTTCCGCCCCTGGTGGCTGGCCGTCGCAGCCGTCGCGCTGACCGGGCTGTCGATCGCGGGGACGTTCGCGTTCCTGCGCCGCGCCTCCGTCCGATAGCCCGGGCCGGCTGGCCCGGCCGGCCCCGGCCCGCCGATGAACCGACGGAAAGCGCTCTCCGCGACCTCGCGGAGGGCGCTTTCCGTCGTCTCGGCACCACTGCAGGCACCACTGCAGGCGGAGGAGGCGCGGGGCGCGTACTGATGGAGGACCCCCGCTCGGGGGGACCCACGTCAGGAGCCTCCATGCCCACAGTCCTCGTCGCCGGAGCGACCGGAGACCTCGGTCGCCGCGTCGTCCGCGAGCTGCTCGCCCGGGGCGCCGACGTCCGCGTGCTCACCCGCCCCGCGAGCAGCACGGCCGACCGCCTGTTCGGCGGGACGGAGGGCGTGGTCGTGACCCGCGCCTCCTACGGGGACCCTGCGGCGCTGCGCGACGCGGTCCGCGGCGTCGACGTCGTCGTGTCGACCGTCAGCGGGGTGCGCGACGTGATCGTCGACGCGCAGACCGCGCTGCTCGAGGCCGCGGTCGCCGAGGGCGTGCCGCGCT
>Ga0308167_1001858_pt1 | contig 22015 bp, 12 predicted proteins | sample PhyCR1_2_FD_202138 | JGI IMG/M metagenome (GOLD analysis project Ga0308167, IMG submission 202138) | Phyllosphere microbial communities from UC Gill Tract Community Farm, Albany, California, United States - DLSLRC.R1 | ecosystem: Host-associated > Plants > Phyllosphere > Unclassified | place... | reverse complement strand
GTACTCCCGGTTCGTGGTCCGGATCGACCCGTGGCTGCGCCACGGCGAGGTCAACACGATCGCGGTCCACTGTCGTACCCACCAGGACAGCCGCTGGTACACGGGGGCCGGGATCTACCGGGACGTCCGCCTGATAGTGAAGGACGCGGTGCACCTCGCCGTGGACGGCGTCACCGTGACGACTCCTGACGTCGACGCCGACCGAGCCCTCGTCGAGGTCGTGGCCGTCGTGGAGAACCTCGGTGGGACCACGAGGACCGTCCGGCTCAGCAGCGCGATCGACGAGGACGGCCTGGCTGAGGTCGCCTCGGGCAGCTCGCCCGTCACGGTGCTGCCGGGGCAGCGCGCGCTGGTCCGCCAACGACTCGTCGTGCCGGAACCCGCTCTCTGGAGCGTGGACAGCCCGTCCCTCTACTCCGTGCGCCTCGCCGTCCTCGACGACGGCCTCCTCCTGGATGACGAGTCGGTCACCATCGGCATCCGGACGCTGCAGGTCGATTCCCGCCGTGGGCTTCGCGTCAACGGCGAGGCCGTCACGCTGCGCGGAGCCTGCATCCACCACGACAACGGCCCCCTCGGTGCCGCGTCGATCGCGCGCGCCGAGGAACGCCGCATCGAGTTGCTGAAGGCCGCAGGGTTCAATGCCGTCCGCAGCGCGCACAACCCCATGAGCACCGCACTCCTCGACGCTTGCGACCGACTCGGGATGCTCGTGATGGACGAGGCCTTCGACGTGTGGACGTCCAGCAAGAGCGACTTCGACTACGCGTCTGACTTCGCCCAGTGGTGGGAGCGGGACATCGAGGCGCTGGTGGCCAAGGACCGCAATCACCCGAGCGTGGTCATGTACTCCATCGGCAACGAGATCCCTGAGACGGGCTCGGTCGCGGGAGGCGTCTGGAGCCGTCGTCTCGCCGAGAAGGTTCGATCGCTCGATCCGACGCGTTTCGTCACCAACGGCATCAACGGCTTCGTCTCCGTGCTCGACATGGTCACTGCCGGGATGGCTCAGCAGAGAGAGGCGATGGCATCCTCGGGCCCCCAGGGCGGAGGCGGCGTGAACGCCATGATGACCCAGGTCGGCGACATGATGAACCAGATCTCGGCATCCCAGGCGGTCACCGACAGGACGGAAGAGTCGTTCTCCGTCCTCGACGTCGCCGGGATGAACTACGGCGACGGGCGGTACGAGCTGGATCGCGATCTCTTCCCGGACCGCGTCATCGTCGGCAGTGAGACGTTCCCCTCGCGAATCGCGCGCAACTGGCAGCTCGTCGAGCAGTTCGACCACGTGATCGGCGACTTCACCTGGGTAGGCTGGGACTACCTCGGCGAAGCAGGACTGGGCGGGGTGAGCTACCCCGACGGTGAAGCTGCTCCGGCCGCGGCGAAGCCTTACCCGTGGCTCGCCGCCTCGAGCGGCGACCTTGACATCACCGGCCACCGGCGTCCCGTCTCGTACTACCGTGAGATCGTATTCGGCCTCCGGGCCGAGCCGTACATCGCGGTGCAGCGACCTCAGCGGCACGGTCAGACTGTGCAGGCCACCCCGTGGTCGTGGAGCGATGCCCTGCCCAGCTGGAGCTGGGAAGGGCATGAGGGTGCGCCGGTGACCGTCGAGGTCTACAGCGACGCTGACGAGGTCGAGCTGTTGCTCGACGGGCGCTCCTTGCAGACCTCACCAGTAGGAGGTGAGCTCGACTTCCGCGCGGTCTTCGAGACCACGTACGTCGCGGGTGAACTGACCGCCGTCGCCCGCAGCGGCGGCATGGAGACCGGCAGGACGAGCCTCGTCACCTCCTCAGGGGGCCTGGTCCTCCAGGTCACCACGGATCGTCGCGACTTGCGAGAAGGTACGGCCGACCTCGCCTTCATCGACATCGCGCTCACCGACGAGGCTGGCGTACTACGGCCCCTCGCGGATCGGACGGTCGCCGTCACGGTAGACGGGGCGGGGACCCTGCAGGGGCTCGGCAACGGTGATCCCGCGCCGGAACAACTCTTCGCGGACAGCACCCGCAGCACGTTCGACGGGCGGGCCTTGGCGATCGTCCGCCCGACCCGGGCGGGGTCTGTCACCGTCACCGTGACCGCCGACGACTGCGTGCCGGCCACCCTCACGCTCACGGTCTCATGACCACCCGACTCCCTGAGAGGACCACGATGACCGAAGCACCTCCGCTCTCCTTCATCAGCGCCGCCGATCCGAGTACAGAAGGGAGCCCCGCGCCATACTTCCGCCGTGAGTTCACCGTCACGGACGACCTGGTCCGCGCCACGCTCACCGCGACCGCGATCGGCATCGCAGAGCTCTGGCTCAACGGGCGCCGAGTCGGCGACGAGGTGCTGTTCCCCGGCTGGACGTCGTATTCGCACCGCATCGTCGCACGCAGCCACGACGTCACGAACCTCCTAGGCGACGGTGAGAACGCTCTCGGCGCGATCGTCGGGGAGGGCTGGGCCGTAGGCGCCTTGACGTGGGAGAACAACCGACAGAACTATTCCGATCGCCCGGCTCTCGCGCTGCGCCTCGAGCTCGAGTACCGCGACAGGACCGAGGTGGTCATGACCGACGAGGCTTTCCGGGTGGGGGCTGGCGCGGTTCTCTCGAGCGGGATCTACGCGGGCGAGGTGTACGACGCCAGGGCGGAGCCCGAGGGATGGGCTCTGCCCGGTTTCGACGACACGTCGTGGCTCGCAGCCTCGAGCTGGACGGGCGATGTGGGGAGGATCGAGATCGATGGGGCGCCGCCCATCCGGCGCATCGAGGAACTCGCCCCGGTCTCGATGGTCGAGCAGGCGCCCGGCCGCCACATCGTCGACTTCGGGCAGAACATCTCAGGCTGGGTGCGAGTGACCGTCGCCGGAGCTGCTGGCGTGACGGTGACGCTGCGGCACGCCGAGCTCCTGACGCCCGAGGGGGACCTGGAGCTGGAGACGCTTCGTTCAGCGGCAGCCACTGACCGCTACACGATGCGTGGGGGAAACGCGGAGACCTGGGAGCCGGCGTTCACCTTCCACGGCTTCCGGTACGCCGAGGTCGAGGGGTGGCCTGGGGAGCTCCGAGCGGAGCACCTCCGTGCCGTCGTCGTGCACAGCGACATGGTGCGCACCGGGTGGTTCGAGTGTTCAGACCCGCTCGTCACGAAGCTCCACGAGAACACCGTGTGGTCGATGCGCGACAATTTCGTCGGCGTCCCGACGGACTGCCCCCAACGCGACGAGCGCCTCGGATGGACCGGCGACCTCAACGCCTTCGCCCCGACCGCCACGTATCTCTACGATGTTCGAGGCGTGCTCGGATCGTGGCTCGCGGACCTCGCCGCTGAACAGGCGACGTCAGGCACGGTGCCGTGGAGCGTGCCCGACGTCCTGCCCACGCCGTCCACAGCGACAGCTCTGTGGAGCGACGTCGCGGTGAGCCTTCCCTGGCAGCTCTACAACGAGTACGGCGATCCTGAGGTACTCCGATCGAGCTGGATCTCGATGACGTCGTTCATGAGCGAGGTCGAGGCAGCCCTCGACGACGACGATCTCTGGGGGCACGGCTTCCAGTTCGGGGACTGGCTCGATCCCGATGCGCCATCAGACAACCCGGCGGGTGGGAAAACCGACCGTTATCTGGTGGCACAGGCCTATCTCTGCAAAACGACCCGCGAGCTCGCTGCTGCCGCAGAAGTGCTCGGCGACAGTGACGCCGCGCGTCACTACGGCGATCTCGCCGACCGGGTCCGGGCCGCGTTCCGGCGGCACTTCGTGACCGACGTCGGGCGCGTGGTCAGTGAGTCCGCAACTGGATACGCGTTGCCGATCATGTTCGATCTCCTCGACGACGAGCAGCGCCAGGTCGCCGGTGACCGCCTTCGTGACATCGTCACCGCCGTCGGCGGCACGATCTCGACCGGCTTCGCGGGGACGCCACTCATCACGGACGCCCTGAGCAGCACGGGCCACGTCGACGTCGCCTACGACATGCTCCTGCAGACCAAGTGCCCGTCCTTCCTGTACCCCGTGACGATGGGGGCGACGACGATCTGGGAGCGCTGGGACTCCGTTCTCCCGGACGGCACCGTCAACGCGACGGGCATGACATCGCTCAACCACTACGCGCTCGGCGCCGTGGCCGACTGGCTGCACCGGGCCGTGGGCGGGCTCACCCGGACGTCTCCTGGATGGGAGACCTTCAGGGTGGCGCCGATGCTCGGTGGCCGCCTCACCTCCGCGAGGACATCACACCAGACGGTCCGAGGGCGCGCCGAGAGCCATTGGCGGGTCGACGGTGACGAGCTGGTGCTCGATGTCGTGGTGCCGGCGGGGGCGGAAGCGACCGTGGTCCCACCTCTGCACCCCGATGACCTGATTGCCGTGGTGGGCGAGGGGTCTCATTCATGGCGATGGCCCAAGCCAGACGGGTTCGGCGAAGAGGTCGCTCTCTCGCTCGACACTGCTGTCAAGGACGTCATGAAGAACGATGCGGCGTGGGCTGGCGTCCTCCATGTACTTCGTAGGTACTTCCCGGGCGTGCCCGTCGAGGCTGCGGGAAGCCAGCTCGGAGATGCGCCCCTCGCCGTGTTGGCAGCTCGGCACCCGAGCGCCTCCGAGGCCATGGCGCGAGACCTGCTGGCAGCCCTCACCAGCGCCGACTCTCCCTCTGAACAGATCCTCTGATCCAGGAGGACTGGCCCAGCCGCGTTCCCCGTACTGCGCTGCACGCCATCGAGCACCCTTGCAGATGAAACGGTTCAATCATGTCGTTGACGATCTGGCGTCCTTGTGGTTCTCTGAGTTACGCGCGTTACCTCACCCTCGAACAATGGAGTTCCGTCATGACTGACGCACCCGACAAGCGCCCTTCGTCGCCCCCTCCCACGGAGCACCCCGTGCCCGACGTGCCCCTCTCGCCGGCAGGCAACCTCGAGATCGGAGCCGAGCAGATCGGCTCGGGTCTCGGAAGCGACCCCCTGGACACGAAGTCGGCGTTCCGCAAGCGCTACCTCGCCCTCCTCTTCTTCGCGCAGTTCACCCTCTACATCGCCTTCGTCGCCCCCATCGCGTACTCGTTGGCGGTTCGCATCGACCAGATCGCACCTGACTCACGCAACTCTCTCCTGGCCCTCGCGGCGGGCATCCCCGGCATCCTGGTGGTCGTCTTGATGCCACTGGTCGGCATGCTCAGCGACCGGACACGGTCGCGTTTCGGGCGTCGGCGCCCGTGGCTCATCGGTGGTGGCGTCATCGGGATCGTGGGATCGACGGTCATCGGCTTCACCGAGACGCCCTTCGCGCTCATCGCCGGCTGGGCTGTCGCGTACGTCGGCTACTCGGCGTCGGCAGCCATGATCAACAACCACCTCGCTGACAAGCTGCCCGAGCATCAGAGGGGGCGTGTCACCGGCATCATCGGAGCCATCAACCAGATCGCTCCGCTGTTCGGCGTTGTCTTGGGGGGCGCTCTCGCCAGCACTGGGGCGGGGCTGTTCCTCTACCCGGGGATCATCGCCTTCGTCGGCATGGCCGTCTTCGCGATCGTCATGAAGGACACGGCCGTGTCCTCGCCGCGGAGCAGCACGAGCACAGCCAAGATCCTGCAGGGCTTCTACTTCAACCCCAAGCGCTACCCGAATCTCGCCTGGGTCTTCGTGAGTCGAGCCTTCGTCTTCCTGGCGCTCTCGTTCTCGCTCTACAACGTGTACCTCCTCCAGGACCGTCTCGGGATGACGCCCGCGGAAGTCGCGCAGCTCGTCTCGCTGTCCGGGATCCTCAGCATCGTCGGAGGCGTCGGCGGGGCGATGGGCTCTGGCTGGCTCTCGGACAAGCTCGGGACGCGCAAACCGTTCCTCCTCGCGAGCGGTGTCATCATCGGAGTCGGCCTCATCGGAACAGGCACCATGACGAGCGTTCCCCAGTACGTCGTCTCCGGGCTCCTCACCGCCTTCGGGATCGGCGTCTACGGCGCGGTCGACCAGGCGCTGGCACTCGACGTCCTGCCGAAGGACGAGGACGAGAACGGTCGCTACCTGTCTCTTCTCCAGCTCGCCTCTTCGATCCCCCAGGCGATAGGCGCGTTCCTTGCCGGCGGAATCCTCGCCCTCTTCGGCGGTGAGTACACCGCCGTGTTCCTCGCAGGTGCCGTCTTCGCAGTCCTGGGAGCCGTGTCGATCCTGCCCATCTCCATCGGGCGGCGAGCAGAGCTGCCCACCACGAGCGTCCGTGTGCCCTGATGACGCCTGCACGAACGTCGAAGCCGGGCACCGCGACCGACGAGTTCGACGACCCGTATGTCGACGTCGACGAGATGCAGAACGGCGGGGCCGCGCATCGGTACGTCCATGGAGGGTTCCGGGGGACCGGGACGAAGTTCTCGATCCATCTGCCGTCCAGCGACGACTATGAAGGGCGCTTCTTCCAGTACATCGCTCCCGTGCCCGACAGCGAACACTTCTCTGAGGGGCTGACGGGAGAGGAGGACAAGATCGGATTCGCCCTCGAGAGCGGCGCGATCTTCTTGGAGACCAACGGCGGTGGTGCCGCAGCCGCGGACCCGTTCTCAGGCACGGACCCGACCATCGCCGCCTATCGAGCCAACGCAGCTGCGGCGAGGTTCGCGCGAGAACTGGCGGCGGAGACCTACGGCGATCACCGGGCCTTCGGCTACGCCTTCGGAGGCAGTGGCGGAGGATTCAGGACCATCGGCGGAGCTGAGAACACGGAGGGCGTCTGGGACGGGTTCGTGCCCTACGTCATCGGGTCGCCCCTCTCGATCCCCAACTGCTTCACGGCCAGGATGCACGCGCTGCGCGTCCTCCGTGGTCACTGGGACGGCATCGTCGCCGCCATGGACGCCGGCGGGAGCGGAGACCCCTTCGATGGACTCGATGCTGAGCAGGCTGAGGCCCTTCATGAGGTCACGGGCATGGGCTTCCCGCTTCGATCATGGTCCGCTCACGCCACCATGGGCATGCACGGTCTGGCCGTGCTCTACCCGGTGATCCGGGTCGTCGACCCGACTTACTTCGACGACTACTGGACCGTTCCCGGCTACCTCGGCGCCGACTCCACCAATTCGGTGCACCGGGACCGCGTGCAGCTCTCGACACGGGTCGTGGACCTCCTCACCAGCGCGGATCTGACATCCCTCGGCCTCGACGACGTCCCGCATCCCGGCGAGTCCACGGGCGCAGCAGACGATGCGTGGAAGGGCCTCGGTGCCCGCAGCGCGACTGTCGCCGTTCGCCTCGCGGACGTTCCCGAGGTGGATCCTCAGGCGGCTGAGCTGATCATCGCGACAGGCGACTCGGCCGGGTCTCGTCTCGTCGTGCTCTCTCTCGTCGACGACGTGGCCGTCTTCGGCCCCCTCGACCCTGGCGTCGCCGTCGGCTTGGCACCGGGTGACGAAGTCCATCTGGACAACAGCGGATTCCTCGCGATCCAGACCTACCACCGCCACCAAGTGCCCGGGCCGGAGTTCGACGTGTGGGACCAGTTCCGTGACGAGAGGGGCGAGCCGCTGCATCCGCAGCGCCCGATGCTCTTGGGGCCGATCTTCGCTGCCGGCGCCGCTGGAGCGGTGCAGACAGGCCACTTCCACGGCCGGATGATCGTCGTCGAGTCGCTTCTCGATCGCGAGGCGTACCCCTGGCAGGCCGCCTGGTACCGGGCGCGTGTGCAGGAACACCTCGGCGACGACGCCGAGGATCGGTTCCGCCTCTGGATGGTCGACAACGCACTGCACGGCGACTTCACTGCGCAGGAAGAACCTGACCGAACGGTGAGCTATCTCGGCGTCCTGCACCAAGCTCTGCGTGATCTCAGCGCGTGGGTCGAACGGGGAGCCGAGCCACCGGCGACCACCGAGTACGAGGTGGTCGACGGTCAGGTGGTCGTCCCCGGGACGGCGATCGAGCGGCGCGGAGTTCAACCCGTGGTGGACCTCACCGTCAACGGATCGGGTGGTACCGAGGTGAGCGTGGGGGAATCGGTCCTGCTGCGTGCTGAGGCCACGACTCCGGGAAACGGCGCGATAGTCGCGGTGGAATGGTACGAAGAAGAGTCGGGGCGGTACACACCTCAAGCCGGGCTCGTGGTCGGGCCGAGTGTCGAGGTCGAGCGCAAGATCTCCTTCGCGTCACCGGGTACCTACTTCCCGACCGTCCGAGTCGTCGCGCACCGAGACGCAGATGACGGCGACCGATTCGCGAGGTCGCAGAACCTCGCCCGGGCGAAAGTGACAGTGCGATGAGTTCGTTCCCCGAGAACTTCCTTTGGGGCGCATCGACGGCACCACACCAGAACGAAGGCAACAACACGAACAGTGACATGTGGGCCCTGGAGCAGCTCACGGACTCTTCGTTCTCCGAACGAAGCGGCGATGGTCTCGACTTCTACCACCGGTGGAGGGCGGACATCGACCTGTTGAAGTCCCTGGGGCTCAACGCCTTCCGGTTCGGCATCGAATGGGCCCGGATCGAACCCGTCCGTGGGCACGTCGCTCGGGCCGAACTCGAACACTATCGGCGCATCATCCAGTACTGCTTCGAGGTCGGCGTCGAGCCGGTCGTGACCCTGCACCACTTCTCCAGTCCGCTGTGGTTCGCCAAGGCAGGAGGATGGACTTCGGAGGAAGCCGTCGACCTCTTCGGGGACTACGTCAAGACTGTTGCACCCATCCTCGAAGGCGTCACCTGGGTAGCGACGATCAATGAGCCGAACATATTCGCCGTCATGCACCAGATGAGCGTTCCCTTGCGGTTCGAGGATCCTCGAGCGGTTCTGGCTCACATGCGAACGGCTCCGTCGCCGGTGAACGGAGAGGCCGGCATCAACGCCTTCTCCATGCCTGAACCCGAGCCTGCAGCGACGGAGATGATGATCCGGGCGCACCAAAGAGCCCGGGACGTCCTGCACACGCTGACCTCGGTCAAGGTGGGCTGGACCATCGCCGTGCAGGGACTCGTGGCGCGTCCGGGCCACGAGGAGGAACTCGACCGGTACCGGCACCTGTGGGAGGGCGCTTACCTCGAGGTGTCCAAAGACGACGACTGGGTGGGCGTGCAGTCGTACACCAGCCAACTCGTGGGTCCTGACGGGCTCGAGGGAGCTCCAGAGGGTGTCGAACTCACTCAGGTCGGCTGGGCCTACAGACCCGACGCGCTAGAGCTCGCCTTGAGACAGACCTGGGAGGCAACGGGCGGCGTGCCGATGCTCGTGACGGAGAACGGGATCGCGACCGCGGACGACGCCCGCCGCATCGACTACACGACCGGCGCACTCGAAGGTGTCGCACGGGCCATCGCGGACGGGCTCGACGCTCGCGGCTACCTGCACTGGACATTCATCGACAACTTCGAGTGGGTCCACGGCTATGACGTCACATTCGGGCTCGTCGCCGTCGACCTCATGACTTTCGACCGGTCCCCGAAGCCCAGCGCGGTCTGGTTGGGCGAAGTGGCCCGCGGGAACGGACATCAGTTAGACGCGGCTCGGCGCCGCCGCGATGGCATCGCCGAGTGAGAGCCGCGTCACTTCCCCGGGAGCAGGCATGACCGATGCCGCTTGTTCCTGTGAACGGATGAGAGACCGGCGCCGGTCCGGCCCGAGCGCACGCGACAGGGTGGAGGCAAGAGCGGGGCTTACCCACGTTGCCCGTGCATCGCTCAAGCGCAGCGACCAGGCGCCCCTCCGTCAGGGCCTGCTTTTCCTGGACCGCTGCTGGAACGCACCACGAGTTCGGGAGCGAAGACGACCTGCTCGGGCGCCCGGTCCGGGTCGGCGATCTCGGCTCGAAGGAGATCCACCGCCGTTCTGCCCATCTGCTCGCGAGGCTGGCGCACCGACGTGAGCGGAACCACCGTAGCTCGGGCAAAATCGATGTCGTCGTAGCCGACCAGAGCGATGTCCTCCGGGACCCTGAGGGAGCCCGTCATGACGAGCCCCTGCAGTACCCCGACTGCAACGAGGTCGTTGGCGGCGAAGACGGCGTCGGGGCGATGTCCGGGCTGCGTCTTGATGATCTCCTCCGCCGCGGAGCGCCCGGCCTCTACGGTCAGGTCGAGGGTCTCGACCACCTCGAGCGTTGCATCGGGGACGTCGCCGACCGCCTCGCGTGCCCCGGACAGGCGATCGGCCACTTGGCGGAGAGAGGCTGGTCCTCCCACGAAGGCAAGTCGTCGACGACCCGACCCGAGAAGATGACGTGCAGCCATGCTTCCGCCCGCAACGTCGTCGACTGAGACTGAAGACCAGATGCCGTCCTTGGCTCGTCGATCCACGATGACCACCGGGATGCCGTGTTCTCTCAACCGGTCCAAGCCGGGGGAGACGTCACCGACAGGTGAGACGAGGACCCCCGTGACTCGTCTTTCGACGAAGTCGGTGAGGTACCGGGCCTCTCGTTCGGCCCGGTTGTCGCTGTTGCCGAGAAGGACGATCTGGCCCTCGTCCTCCGCGGCGGCCTCGGCGCCCTTGGCGACATCGGCGAAGAAGGGGTTGGCGCTGTCGAGCACCACCAAGCCGATGGTGCGGCTGTTCCCTCCCCGCAGCTGGCGTGCGGCGTCGTTCCGGATGAAGCCGAGGTCTGTCATCGCGTGGCGGACCCGATCGACCGTGGCGGGGCTCACTCGGCCGGGTTCGTTCAGGACGTTCGAGACAGTGCCGACCGACACTCCCGCTGCTTTGGCGACGTCCCGTATGCTCGCGGATTTCATAGCTGCTCCCCGATGACTTGACGTGCTCACGATCAAACTCTAGCGTTGGGTTGAAACGATTCAATCAGGAACGAGCCGAGCTTTTCATGACTGCCTTCAACGACATAACGCCGACGCTCGAGCGGCAGGCCATCGAGCTGCCCAGCTGGGCGTTCGGCAACTCCGGCACGCGGTTCAAGGTGTTCGGCACGCCGGGCACGCCCCGCACGCCCGAGGAGAAGATCGCCGACGCCGCCACGGTGCACCGCGTGACGGGCCTGGCCCCGAGCGTCGCCCTGCACATCCCGTGGGACGAGGTCGACGACTTCGGCGCCCTGCGCTCGTTCGCCGCCGAGCAGGGCGTCGCGCTCGGCACCGTCAACTCGAACACCTTCCAGGACGAGGCCTACAAGTTCGGCAGCCTCGCCCACAGCGACGCGGCCGTCCGCCGGAAGGCCGTCGACCACCACCTCCGCTGCCTCGAGATCATGCACGAGACCGGCTCGCGCGACCTCAAGATCTGGCTCGCCGACGGCACCAACTACCCCGGGCAGGACTCGCTCCGCCAGCGCCAGGACCACCTCGCCGAGTCGCTCGCCGAGATCTACGCCGGCCTCGGCGCCGAGCAGCGCCTCGTGCTCGAGTACAAGTTCTTCGAGCCGGCGTTCTACCACACCGACGTCCCCGACTGGGGCACCAGCTACGCGCAGGTGAGCGCCCTCGGCGACCGCGCGCTGACCTGCCTCGACACCGGCCACCACGCCCCCGGCACGAACATCGAGTTCATCGTCATGCAGCTGCTGCGGCTCGGCAAGCTCGGCTCGTTCGACTTCAACTCGCGCTTCTACGCCGACGACGACCTGATCGTCGGAGCGGCCGACCCGTTCCAGCTGTTCCGCATCCTGTTCGAGGTCGCCGACGGCGGGGGGCTCGACGAGGGCTCGCCCGTGCAGTTCATGCTCGACCAGTGCCACAACGTCGAGGACAAGATCCCCGGCCAGATCCGCAGCGTGCTGAACGTGCAGGAGATGACGGCGCGCGCCCTGCTCGTCGACCGTCCGGCGCTCGACGCGGCCCGCGCCTCCCACGACGTCCTCGGCGCGCACGCCGTGCTGATGGACGCCTTCTACACCGACGTCCGCCCGGCCCTGGCCGACTGGCGCGAGGGCCGCGGCCTGCCCCGCGACCCGATGGCGGCCTACCTCACGAGCGGCACGCCCGAGCGACTGGCCGCCGAGCGCGTGGGCGGCACGCAGCTCAGCTGGACCTGACGCGCGCCTCCCGACCTGCGCCTCCCGCGCCTCCTCGACCCGCCCCTCCTCACCTCGAACGGACCCCACCTCGTGACCAGCACCACGCCCACCCCCGCCGCCGACCTCGTCGCGCGCAGCAACCGCCTCGGCGCCGACCCGGCGAACACGAACTACGCCGGCGGCAACACCTCGGCCAAGGGCGCCGCGACCGACCCCGCGACGGGCGAGCCGGTCGAGCTGCTCTGGGTCAAGGGCAGCGGGGGAGACCTCGGCACCCTCACGGAGGACGGCCTCGCGGTGCTGCGCCTCGACCGGCTGCGCGGCCTGGCGGGCGTCTACCGCGGCGTCGAGCACGAGGACGAGATGGTCGCGGCGTTCGACTACGCCCTGCACGGCAAGGGCGGGGCCGCGCCGTCGATCGACACGGCCATGCACGGCCTCGTCGACGCGGCGCACGTCGACCACCTGCACCCCGACGCGGGGATCGCGATCGCCACGGCGGCGGACGGCGAGCGGCTGACGGCCGAGATCTTCGGCGGCGCGGTCGTCTGGGTGCCGTGGCGCCGGCCGGGCTGGCAGCTCGGCCTCGACATCGCGGCGATCAAGGCGGAGCACCCGGAGGCGCGGGGCACGATCCTGGGCGGGCACGGCATCACCGCGTGGGGCGACACCAGCGAGGAGGCGGAGGCCGCCTCGCGCTGGATCATCGAGACCGCGCAGGCCTGGCTCGACGAGCACTCGCGGCCCGAGCCGTTCGGGGCCCCGCTCGCCGGGTACGCGGCCCTGCCCGCCGAGGAACGCCGCGCGAAGGCCGCGGCCCTCGCGCCCGTCATCCGTGGCATCGCCTCCCACGACCGGCCGCAGGTCGGCGCGTTCACCGACAGTGACCTCGTGCTCGACTTCCTCGCGAGCACCGAGCACCCGCGGCTCGCGGCGCTCGGCACGAGCTGCCCCGACCACTTCCTCCGCACGAAGGTGCGGCCGCTGGTGCTCGACCTGCCGGCCGACGCGACCGTCGAGGAGTCGATCGCGCGCCTCCGCGAGCTGCACGAGCAGTACCGCCTCGACTACCAGGCGTACTACGACCGGCACGCGACGCCCGACAGCCCGGCGATCCGCGGGGCCGACCCGCTGATCGTGCTCGTGCCGGGCGTCGGCATGTTCTCGTACGGTGGCGACGCCCAGACGGCGCGCGTCGCCGGCGAGTTCTACGTGAACGCGATCGCCGTGATGCGCGGCGCCGAGGGCGTCTCGAGCTACGCGCCGATCGACGAGGCCGAGAAGTTCCGCATCGAGTACTGGGCCCTCGAGGAGGCCAAGCTGCAGCGGCGGCCTGCGCCGAAGCGGCTGGCCACGCGGATCGCCCTCGTCACGGGCGCCGCGTCCGGCATCGGCAAGGCCATCGCCACGCGCCTCGCCTCCGAGGGCGCGTGCGTCGTCATCGCCGACCTCGACCTCGCCAAAGCGCAGGCAGCGGCGGCCGAGATCGGCGGGCCCGACGTGGCGCGCGGCGTCGCCGCCGACGTCAGCGACGAGGCCGCGGTCAAGGCCTCCATCGCCGAGGTGCTGCTCGCGTTCGGCGGCCTCGACCTCGTCGTCAACAACGCCGGGCTCAGCCTCTCGAAGTCGCTCTTCGACACCACCGAGGTCGACTGGGACCTGCAGCACGACGTCATGGCGAAGGGCTCCTTCCTCGTCGCGAAGAACGCGGCCCGCGTGCTCGTCGACCAGGGCCTCGGCGGCGACATCGTCTACATCTCGTCGAAGAACTCGGTCTTCGCCGGCCCCAACAACATCGCCTACAGCGCGACGAAGGCCGACCAGGCCCACCAGGTCAGGCTGCTCGCGGCCGAGCTGGGCGAGCACGGCATCCGCGTCAACGGCATCAACCCCGACGGCGTCGTGCGCGGCTCCGGCATCTTCGCCAGCGGCTGGGGCGCCAACCGCGCCGCGACCTACGGCGTCGACGAGAAGGACCTCGGCGCCTTCTACGCGCAGCGCACCATCCTCAAGCGCGAGGTCGTGCCCGAGAACGTCGCCGCCGCCGTCTACGCCATCTGCACGAGCGACTTCTCGCACACGACCGGGCTGCACGTGCCGGTCGACGCGGGGGTCGCCGCGGCCTTCCTGCGATGAGCCAGGGCGGCTCGAGCCCGGCGGGAGGCGTCGTCGCCGCGGTCGACCTCGGGGCGACGAGCGGGCGCGTCGTGCTCGGGCACGTCGACCGCGACGGCGTCCGGCTGCAGCACGTCGCCCGGTTCGCGAACGACCCGGTCACGCTGCCCGAGGGGCAGGGCGCAGGAGGCGCGGGCCGGGTCGGCCTGCACTGGGACGTCCTGGGGCTCTGGCGGTCGGTCTCGGCGGGGCTGACGCAGGCCCTCCGTGACGAGCCGGGCGTGGCCTCGATCGGCGTGGACTCCTGGGCCGTCGACTACGGACTGCTGCGTGAGGGCCGCCTCCTCGGCTCTCCGTACCACTACCGCGACGAGCGCTCGGCAGCGGGGGTCGAGACGGTGCACGCGGTCGTGCCGCCCGGTGAGCTCTTCGTGCGCACCGGCCTGCAGCACCTGCCGTTCAACACCGTGTTCCAGCTCGCCGCCGACCAGGCGTCGGGCGTCCTCGCCCCGGCCGATCGTGCCCTGCTCGTGCCCGACCTCGTCTCGTGGTGGCTCACCGGCACGGCCGCGACCGAGCGCACCAACGCCTCGACGACGGGTCTGCTGTCGCCGGCGACGGGGGAGTGGGACGTGGAGCTGATGGGCCGGCTCGGGCTGACGCCCGACTTGTTCGCGCCGCTCGTCGACCCGGGCGCCTCCCTCGGTCCGCTGCTGCCGTCGGTCGCCGCGGCGATCGGCGCCCCGGCGTCGCTCGGGGTCACGGCGGTCGGGTCGCACGACACCGCCTCGGCCGTGGTCGCCGTGCCGCTCACAGGCGACGACGCCGCCTACGTGTCGAGCGGCACGTGGTCGCTCGTCGGCCTCGAGCTGCCGTCACCGCTGCTCGGCGAGGACGTCCGTGCGGGCGGCTTCACGAACGAGGGCGGCGTCGACGGGCGGGTGCGGTTCCTCAAGAACGTGTCGGGCCTGTGGCTGCTGAGCGAGTCGATGCGTGCGTGGAGCCGCTCGGGCACCTCGGGGACCTCGGCCGCCGAGCGCAGCAGCGACTTGGCGGCCCTGATCGCCGAGGCGGCGGCCGTGACCCGGCCCGTGGCCGTCTTCGACGCCACCGACGCGCGGTTCACCCCGCCCGGTGACATGCCCGCGCGCATCGAGGCGTGGTGCGTCGAGCACGACGTGGAGCCGCCGCGGGGCCGCCCCGAGACCGTGCGCAGCATCCTCGAGTCGCTCGCGGCCGCGTACGCCGCGACGCTGCAGGATGCCGAGCGGCTCTCGGGCCGCACGGTCCGCACCGTGCACGTCGTCGGGGGCGGCTCGCAGAACGAGCTGCTCTGCCAGCTCACCGCCGACCGCACGGGGTGCACCGTGCTGGCCGGACCGGTCGAGGCCACGGCGCTCGGCAACGTGCTCGTCCAGGCGCGGGCCGCGGGGCTCGTGTACGGGAGCCTCGAGTCCTTGCGCGCCCTGGTGCGTCGCAGCTCCTCACCCGTCCGCTACGAGCCGCGGACCACCGCGGCTCCCACCTCGCAGAGAGGCTGAGACCATGGTCCAGCGTCAGTTCCCCAAGCCCGTCGAGCTGCTCGAGTACCTGAGCTTCAAGAAGCCCGAGCTCGACGGGCGCAAGCGCCGCCTCGAGGCCGCCCTGACGATCGAGGACCTGCGGACGATCGCCAAGCGCCGCACGCCGAAGGCCGCGTTCGACTACACGGACGGCAGCGCGGAGGCGGAGATCTCGATCACGCGGGCCCGGCAGGCGTTCGAGGACGTCGAGTTCCATCCGGAGGTGCTGCGGGACGTGGCCGAGATCGACACGACGGCGACGGTGTTCGGGGCGCCGTCGGCGATGCCGTTCGCGATCGCGCCGACCGGGTTCACCCGTCTCATGCAGACCGAGGGAGAGACGGCCGGCGCCTCGGCTGCCGCGGCGGCGGGCATCCCGTTCACGCTGTCGACGCTGGGGACGACGTCGATCGAGGACGTGAAGGCGGCCAACCCGCACGGGCGCAATTGGTTCCAGCTCTACGTCATGCGGCAGCGCGACATCTCGTACGGCCTCGTGGAGCGAGCGGCGGCCGCCGGGTACGAGACCCTCTTCTTCACGGTGGACACCCCGGTCGCGGGGGCGCGCCTCCGCGACAAGCGGAACGGGTTCTCCATCCCGCCGCAGCTGACGCTGGGGACGGTGCTCGACGCGTTGCCCCGACCGTGGTGGTGGTACGACTTCCTCACCACGAACAAGCTGGAGTTCGCGTCGCTGAGCGCCACCGGCGGGACGGTCGGCGATCTGCTCGACCTGGCGATGGACCCCACGATCAGCTTCGACGACCTGCGGATCATCCGCGAGATGTGGCCGGGCAAGCTGGCGGTGAAGGGCGTGCAGAGCGTCGACGACGCGAAGAAGTTCGTGGACGCGGGAGTCGACGGGATCGTGCTGTCGAACCACGGCGGGCGGCAGCTCGACCGGGCGCCGATCCCCTTCCACCTCCTTCCGGAGGTGGTGCGCGAGGTGGGCGCGGACACGGACGTCCTCGTCGACACCGGCATCATGAACGGCGCCGACATCGTCGCGTCCGTCGCGCTCGGGGCCAAGACGACCCTGATCGGGCGGGCGTACCTCTACGGGCTCATGGCCGGCGGGCGGCAGGGCGTCGACCGCACGATCGAGATCCTCTCGGACCAGGTCGTGCGGACGATGAAGCTGCTCGGAGCGCACTCCCTCGAGGAGCTCGAGCCGCGACACGTGACCCAGCTCGAGCGCCTGGGGCCCCGCACCAGGGCCCAGAGGGATTGAGCGCCGACTCCGCTGAGCGGAGCGTGGCTGTCAGGGCGTGGCCGAGCCAGACACTCCCCGACAGGGCAGATACCGGCGACTGGCGACTTGGCACGGGGCGGGGGCGTGCTGTCGGCGCGGGCTTCGGCCGCCTTGATCCGGGAGGTCACGGACGTCCTGGCACCGGTCGTCGAGGCCTAGGTGGCGGTGCTGTTCGAGCGGCTGACCCCGCGCGAGCGGGACGTTGTCGTCGCGGCGGCCGCAGGGGCGGATAACCAGACCATCGCGGCGACGTTGTTCGTCTCGCCCTTCACCGTCAAGACCCACGTGTCGCGGGCGATGACCAAGGTCGGAGCCCGCGACAGGGCCTAGCTCGTCGCCTTCGCCTACCGCGGGGGGCTCGTGCGGTGGCCCAGGGGAGTCGGTCCGCCCCGGTTGGCGAGCACCGGCGGCGCACTGTGCCCGTTCGCAGCCTCCTGCGGCTCAGCCAGCGCCTCCAGCCGGTCGAGTTCGAGTCCAAGTTCGTGGAAGAGGCGGACGACGACGAACACGCTCGGCCCGGTGCCGTCGCCCTTCTCGATGCGTCGCAGGGTCGCAGTCGAGATGCCACAGCGCCGTGCAAGGTCCTCCTGACGAAGATCTCGCCAGACGCGGGCGTTCCGGATCAGATGGCCCAGCCGACCAACAGGTCCGGGGTCCGTGAACAACGGGCTCGGCAGGGTGTCCTCCTCGGGAGGCGCCCACGTCAGATGGACGCGGTCGCCTCGATCTCGATGCGCGCTCCGAGCGGCAGGCCGGCCACGGCCACCGTCGTTCGCGCCGGGTAGGGAGCCTCGAAGACCGACGCGTACACGGCGTTCATCGCGGCGAAGTCCTCCATGCTCGTCAGATACACGTTCATCTTCACGACGTCGGCGAACGAGCCACCGGCCTCGGCCAGCACGGTGTCGAGGTTCTCGAGCACTCGCCGCGTCTGCACCGCTACGTCACCCTCCACCAGCGCACCTGTCGCCGGGTCGATCGGCGTCTGGCCCGACAGGAACAGCAGCTGGCCCCCGGTGGGCCTCGCCGCGTGCGAGTAGGGGCCGACGGCGTCAGGAGCGTGGGAGGCGCGGAGCGAGGTACGAGGCATGGCGGCCATTCTGCTGCAGGCGAGGGAGCAGGGACAGGGGAAGGGGCGCGGCACCCGGGCGGCCCCGGCCAGGACGCAGGGCGTCCTACCGGGGCCGCGCGGGCCATGGTGCGGGCTACGGCCTCCGCAGGCGGCTCCCGAGCAGGGCACCTGCACCGGCGAGCAGCATCGTGATCGCGATGCCCAGCACGAGGCCGCTGTCGGCACCTGTGCGGGCGAGGCGATCGGGCGACGCCGTCCGCACGGGCGAGGACGCCGAGACGAGGGCTGTCCGCGAGCCGGCGGCCGCCGGAGTGACGGCGCCCGAGCCAGCCAAGGTATCCGCCGGAGTCACGCCGCCCGAGCCAGCCGTGGTTCCCGGCGCAGCACCGGCCGTCGGGCCCGCCGCGGGCAGGGTCGGCACGGACTCGTCGATCCGCTGCAGCGTGAGCTGCTGCTCCCCGCTCAATGTGCCCAGCGAGAGCGACGCGGTGCCGCCCTCGACCGTGACTCGCTGGTCGGCGCCGGCACCCGTCACCGCCCACGTGCCGTCCGTGAGGTTCCGCAGAGCGACGGTCGGCTCGTACTCGGTGCCGGTGACCGGCTCGAGGGTCAGGGCGATCCGTGAGCCGTCGGCAGCGATCTCGGCGGCCGAGTACCGCCCGTCCGTCAGCTCGACGCCGAGGTTCCCGGCCGACAGCACGTTGATGCGCTGCGCCAACCCGTCACGGGGCGTGAACGCGTGGCTGCCGTCCCCCGTCTGCTCCAGGTCTGCCCCGTAGGCGTAGGGCCCGACGACCGGGTCGTCGACGATGTTCACCGCAGCGGTGTTCATCGCGCCCCAGAAGCCGAGAGCCGACTCGCCCGACCAGGCCCACCAACCGTCGAGCGTCGGCACCCACGCGTACTCCGCGGCGCCCTTCTCGCTCTGGAACTGCCAGGAGGCGGCTCCGTAGTTGGCGGGGTCGGCTGAGATCTGCCCCGAGTTCACGTTCGCCCAGCCGGCGAGGTACGCGCCGTAGGTCGACCGCATGGTCTCGGCCGCGTCGATGCCCTGCGCCTCGGAGTCGTAGTTGAGCAGGTAGTCCTGCTGCTGCCAGGCTCCGAGCTGGGTCTCGTAGCCGAGGTTCCACCACGACTCGCCCATGTGGCGGTTGTCGCCGCCGTAGAAGTACCAGAGCGGCTGCGTGCCCCGCGACGCCAGTGAAGCCAGCGTCACCTTGCGGGCGAGCTCGTCGTCGCCGTACTTCTTGGCGAGCGTGTAGTTCGCCTCGAACGCTGTGGTGTCGATGCTCATCTCCGACGCGAAGGGGTACTCCTTCGATGCGAAGACCTCGTACTTCTCCCGCATGAACGTCTCGAGCTGGTCGGCGTCGGCCGTCCTGCCCTCGGCGACCAGCGCCTCTTGGATCAGGGGCATGGTGAGCTCGCCCATCGACGCCATGTCGCGCGAGGCGTCGGGCAGGAAGAGCCGGGCGTCGTCGTGCTCGAAGTACGCCTCGAGGGTGCGCCATGCCATGTCGAGGTACTCCTCGGCCGGGCGCTCGGTCAGCCCGGGGTCGGCCAGCGCCACCCGGTACATCCCGAAGTACGTGTTCCACACGTGCGGCGAGTTCATCACGCGCCACGTGGCCAGGCCGTCGCCCACGCCGCTGCTGCTGCCGTCGTCCGCTCCCGTGGCGGGGCGGTCGCCGTCGCCGCCGTCGTACCAGTGGTAGATGTTCCAGGTACGCTCGCCGTCCTCGAACTGGTTCTGCAGGTAGCCCAACAGGAACTGGTCGATGTAGTAGTCGAGGGCCTCGACCTGGTCGGCGTCGGGCGCGTGTGCGTTCTTCTCGGCGAGGAAGGCCGCCGGCGAGAGCCCGATGTCGTCGGAGCCGCCCGTCATCCAGCGCTTCTCGAACTCGGGGATCGGTGCCAGCGCGATGTCGGCGACCGAATCACGCGTCACCACGCTCTTCGTCGACATGTCCCACTGCAGGAACGCGCCGTCGTAGCCCTTGCTCGGGTCCCGCACCTGCTGGTTCTCGACGATGAAGTCGGCCTGGGCGTCGATGACGGTGTCGACGGGTTCGGTCGAGTAGTACTGCAGGACGGACTTCTTCCCGTCGCCGTACTCGACGGTGATCGTGTTCTCGCCGAGGGTGGGGAACGCGATGTCGTAGAGCTGGTAGCCGTTCCGTTCGCCGGTCGGCGTGACGACTGCGTCGTCGCCGGCTCCGTCCACGCCGCCTCCGGGAAGCACGGCGTCGATACCGTCCCGGGCACGGACGGCGAGGGTCGCCGTGAGGTCCTGCGGGATGGTCATGCCGGGCAGCGACACGACGTCGACGACGCCGGCGTCGTAGAGCACGTCGCGCATGTCGCTGTAGTCGTCAGCCCACGCGAAGGTGAAGCCGACGTCGGCCGAGCCGCCGACGGCGATCTCCTCCGACGTGGCGGGCAGGTACTGGGCCGCACGGTCGGCGCCCGACCGGGTCGGCGCGGCGTTCGCAGAGTGCGTGTAGTAGGTCACGAGGCCCTCGAACGAGGGCAGAACCTCCGAGAAGAGGCCCTCGTCGCGTCGCGGCTTGTCCTTGAACTCGAGGCTCGTGCCGTCCTTCGGCACCATGACGAGGAAGGGACCCTCGCCGTTCGGGCGCTGCCAGTACATGTACGAGCCGTCGTCGGCGACGAAGGAGTGACGCCCGACGTTCTGCTCGTAGATGCCGGTCTGGTCGCCCCCCTCCCACCAGGCGTTCATCAGCAGGGGCAGGCCGAGGTCCTCGAGGGTGGTCGGCTGGTCGCCGCGGTTGGCGACCTCGATGTCCCAGTCGAGGTGGTCGCCGCCTTCGCCCGTCAGCGCGAAGGTCTGTGTCAGGTCGAGGTCGCGGATGCCCGCGGCCCGGGCGCTGTCGCCCTCGTACGAGACCTGGACGGTGTCGGCGTCGGGGCGGGTGACGGTGCGGATGTCGTCGGAGAGGCCGGTGTTCATGTCGCGGCCGTCGGCCCGCAGCACCACGTCGCCCGTCCAGCGGGAGTCGTCGACGTCGTAGCGGGGGTGCTTGGCGCGGTCCATCACGTAGTTCGTGCACTCGGGGCCGTCCTGCGCGTTGCGGAGCTCGGCGAGCGTGCCGGTCGCGCGGTCGACACCGACCTGGAAGTGCTCGGACTCGAGCCACTCGGTCGAGACCCGGCCCGGTGCCGGGTCTCCGGTCACCGTGATCTCGCTCGCGGCGACGGCCGCGAAGGAGGTGCCGTTCGTCGCGGCGTCAGCCAGGACCCGGAGGCGCGTGGTACGGACCTCGGAGTCGAACGTCACCGTGCTGGCCGCGTCTGCCACCACGGGGTAGGCGCCGCCGCCCTGCTGGGGCACGTCGACCCACGCCGCACCGTCCCATGACTGGACGACCCAGGCGGAGGGCAGGTGCACCGCGTCGCCTGGGGGCAAGGGAGGCGCGCCCTGCCAGAACGAGACGCTCGCGCCGCGGACGACGCGCTCGGAGCCCCACGAGAACTCGACCCACTGCTGGGCGGCCCGACCGGTGCTGGCGTAGGTGCCCCAGATCTTCTCCTGGGCGACCATCGGGTCGAACGAGCTCGGCCCGTCGGTGAGCGCCGTGAGACGGTTCCAGGGCGCCGTGTACGAGGCGGTGACCGCCGCGTCACGGGCAAGCTGGTCGCCCGGCACGTCAGCTGCGGGCTGGCTCTTCGGCGGGCAGGCCTGACCGGACGGGGCATCGGCGGCGTCGGCCGCCTCGGTGTCGGGGGCCCAGAGCCCGCCGAACGTGAGTGCGCCGGCCAGGGCGAAGCCCAGGCCGATCGTGGTCGCGGGTCTTCTCCGCTGGTGATCTGTGGACATGACTACCTCTTCGTAGTGGGTGGACGACCTCGTCCATCTCGCGCCGAAACTTTCCGTATCTTGCCGAAAGTCGTATGGAGAACGCTATGGTCGAGCCTCGATCCCCACAACGGGCAACCACGAAAAGGTGCGAAAGATGGGCGACGGAGAGACCTTGAAGGTCCGGCTGACCGACGTAGCGACCGCTGCGGGCGTCTCGCAGGCGACGGCGTCGAAGGCCCTCGCGGGCAGCCACGAGATC
>Ga0308167_1001856_pt1 | contig 22043 bp, 35 predicted proteins | sample PhyCR1_2_FD_202138 | JGI IMG/M metagenome (GOLD analysis project Ga0308167, IMG submission 202138) | Phyllosphere microbial communities from UC Gill Tract Community Farm, Albany, California, United States - DLSLRC.R1 | ecosystem: Host-associated > Plants > Phyllosphere > Unclassified | place... | reverse complement strand
GTTCACGTCGCCTTCGTGCCAATCCTTCATAAACGTAACTACGCTGCCGTGGCGCTCTCCGTAGGCTTTGCTGTCTTCGCCGTGGTCTGCCGGGTCGAGCGCGCCCAAACGTGCGCCGGTAGCCTTCCAGCCCAGCTTTTTATGAGCATCGATCGCAGCGTCGAACCATTCCACTTTGATAAAGTTATCGTCAACGCTGTCGTTAAACTCGCCCAGCCAGATATGGCGGTACATTGCGCGGGATAGGTTGGCTTCATCCCATGCGCGTTCTGACTCCATGCCTTCATCGAACCACGGATTATCGGTGTAGTTGATAAAAACAACCGTGTGTAATTCGTCCTGGTAGAATCCTTTGGTTAACAGGTCATTCAGGAACGGCACGATAAAGCGTTTCGAAAACGGGTCTTCGCTGCTGCCGGGGTTCCCGATGAAAAAGATCCGCCCGCCGTTGCTTCGCATGGTCGGGGTGAGTTTCTTCAAACTGTCTTCGCTGGCGCTCTGCGCTTCGTCCATCATGAAGAAGTGGAAGCCGTGCGCAGATTTCAGGCCGTCGGGGTTTCTGGCCATGCCACGGAAGCGCGCCCGGCCCCCGCGTACCGTTTCGATCGTCGATTCGGTTACTCTGGCCCCTTTGATGTTCAGGCGGCCAATCTCCGCCGCTAACAGGCTGTGCGTTGAGTCGCTAATGTCGGCCTGATATTCGCGCAGGAAAAGCCCTTTAGCGCCCAAATCCGCCATATCGATCAGGCCGATATCGTGAACCGAAACCGATTTACCGGAACCGCGCCCGCCAACAATGATATTAAATCGCGTGCGGGATTTGAGGATAGGCACCAGCTTTTCGGGAATGGTGGCCGTATGGTTTTCGATGGTCTTTACCCATTCGCCATTCAGCTTTTTAAGGTTGTAACAGTGCTGCGGGCCTTCTTCGCCCGTCTCTTTGTTGGGTGGCCGGTAGACGCCGATCACTGATTCCGACGATTCCGCCAGGCGAATGCTGTTACCCTCTGCCCGCTCCAGCCGGTTAAATAACTGCGCACGTTTAGCCATTGGCGTTCCCTGCGGCCTTCTCTGCGGCGTTGGCGCGGATCGCTTCTTCGAGTTTGGCCATGCGATCCATAAGCTCTGTTACCTCGTTAACGTCCACGGTTTGTTTAATCATGGCGGTAATGGTGATCCCCACGTCCGGCGAAATCTCGCCATCGGTGACGGCCTTTAGCACGGCTTCCATCTTTTGAACCGGCGTACCGTTTTCCGGGAAGTCGATCGCTACAGTCGGGGCCAGAGATTTAGCCGCCGGGGATAGCCGGGCGAATAATTCTTTCATCAGCTTGCCATCTTCGAACGACGCCCGGATCACTTCTTCCAGATAAGTATCCTCTGTTAAATACTCTTCCGACTGTGTGCCGTCCGGGTTGGTAACTTTACGCGTTACGTTGGCCATAGCGCGTAAAAGGCGTGTGCGGGCGCGTTCGCCAGTGTGCCGGTACTCTTTCTTTGGCTGACGTTGTTTGGAAAAACTGGTGCGCGTGGCGTGTTTTGGCATTGCTGATCCCTGTTCTCATGGCGTACATGGTTAAGGCAGGATTATGACCAGCAATAAAAAAGCCTGCAACTGGTGCAGGCTAATGAGGCTGTTTAGCGTAGATCGCAGCTAAAAGTTTCTGCGCTGCGATTAATTGCTGCCGGGTTGCTTCTGCGCTTCCGGCGTATCGAATAAGAAATTCGACATCGTTTGATTGTAGTCCGCAGCTGGTGGCTGCATCACGGACGCCGGAAGCGGTGGCAACTGCGGGCATGTTCCGGCCCGTACAGGTGAATCTTTCGCGCAGCCGCTTAATACCGTTGCGATACTCAGCAAGATTACGATCTGTTTCACTCTGCGCCGCCTTTAGTTTTTCCTGATAATCAGCATCCAGTGCCGCAAATTGATTCTGCCAGGCGCGTTCCTGCGCGGCGTTCTTCTCCGCGTTCGCCTTCAGCTCTTTTAAGTCCGCTCTGTCACGGTCGAGCCATTTAACGCGCCAACTGGCGTTAGTCTGTTTCCACGTAAGAAAGCAGGCAAACGCCACGACAGCGATCGAGACTCCGACGACAGCAACGATTTTACCGGTTGCACTTGCCATTCACACACCTGTTTTTCTACGTCCCGGCGAGATATTAACCCGTTCCACTTTTTCCCGCCAGCGTAAACCCAGCGTTTCAACTGGTCGCAGGCTGCAGGCATATCGCCCTGGTTAATGTAGCGAAGCATCGTTGAATCACGAAAGGCACCGATCCCCACGTTGTAGACGAAAGAGTAAATCGCCGCTTTCTGCGGTTCGGTGGTGGTGACTTTCAGCAGCGGATCAACTTGCTTTGATACTTTCACCAGGTCGGCTTTTAGCAGCGCGTCGCAGTCGCTGGTGGAGTAGTAGCGGCCCCATACGATATCTTTGCCGGTATGGCCATAACAAACCGTCGTGACGCCTACAACGTCTTTGTACGGGTAGTGCTCGATCCCTTCTAACCCGTCGTTACCGCTGCCGATCATCACGGTAGCGATAGCCAGACCGGTAGCGCCTGAAGCGATCGCGGCGGCGATTCTGTTCCTTAGCCGTGGGTTGTTCATGATTCGATTTCCTGTATCGCGTCGAGCGTTTCCCGGCTGCGTGCGGGTGCGTCTTCCGCGTGACGGTTGAAATAGTTTTTAATCAGCTCCACCCGCGCTTCCTCTGCTGCAGCGATCCGCCGGTTGCGCCTGTCGTTGGAAATGTAGGTCAGCAATCCGAGTACCGCCGTTACCAGCGCACCCAACCCGAACATAACATCTTGCGGGGTCAGGCTGGAAAGTATGGCCGTTAACCCGGCCCACACATAGCCCCCAAACCCGCCTCCATCTTGTCGCATACTTTCGCCCCCTGATTAAATCGTCGTAATCCTATTTGGCTTCCCTGCAATGAGTATTGCACCATTCCGGCCAGGCGGATATTACGTGGCGTGCGGGCAATAAAAAAGCCCCGCGTTTATCAGGACGGCGGGGCTTTGAGGACTGTCAGGACACAAGCATAAGTTTCCGCCAGCAGCTTAACAGCTTTCGTCCGGCTTAGTCACGCTGCGACACGCGAACATGCACGCGTCTTGCATAGCCGAACGCGCACGCGCCACCCAGCGAGGATCAGCGCCAGACTCTGCGGCAGTCTCCAGCAGGCTGATAAAATGGCGGCTGGCCGCTTTTAGCGTGTTCATTTGCTGAATGTCGCCGTCGCTTAACGTGCGATACCCGGTAACGGTGCTGCCGTCCTGCGGCTTTGCGCTCTGGCTCATTCTAAGCCGATCTCTTTGGCCGGGGCGAATGACAGATCAAACGTTTGTGCGTCGATAGTCACGCTTTTGCCGGTGGCTTCAAAAGTAACGGTATAATCGCCGGGCTTCTCTTCGGTGCCGTCTGCCTGCACTGCGGTTACGCCCTTCACCAGCTTGTAACGGCGCTTGCCATCTTCGTTCAGCACTTCGGACGACAGCGGGCTGCGGTTCACGTCGTCCCACTCTGCAGCAGACAGCCAGCGGCCCTCGCCTTCGACGCCTTCCGGGTGATACCAGACGCGAGTTTCAACGCGGCCGTTTTCGGGGTTTTCGTGGTTCTCGCGGAAGCCGTGGTGAAGCTGGCTATTAGGGACGCCGGTATTGCTCACTTCGTTGCCTTTCGCGTCGGTGCTGGTGTTGGTAGTTTCTTTTTCGTCGGCCATCTTGATCACTCCATCAGATATAAAAACAGGGCGCTCATTGCGCCCCGCCAGTGTTGCTAATCCCCGCCGTGAAGTAAATCAGCCGGGTCTGTTAGCGGATCGTCGTACACTTTAGCCCATTGATCCAGCGTCAGCCAGCGGCCCGGTAATTCGGCGTTCGGCTGGAACCATACGCGGCGCACTGTTCGGAAGCTGTCCGGGTCTTCGTATGTTTCATGGTAGCCGTGAGTCGGGACGTTCTTCATGTGGTTAGCGGCTGCGGTTCTCATGCTGCTGATCCTCTTCGGTGCGATTATAAAACCATTCAAAATGTTCAGGCGGTATTGCCATGATCTGCCCGTCGTTGCCTCTGATAATCCAGCTGCCTGCAGTCGCGCCGGTCATCCAGTGATTGCCGCGTGGGCCTTGCAGCGGAACATAACCAAACCGGAAGTAGTAGCCCTCTTTTTCTGCTTCGTAAACCCAATTACGGAACCACGTTGGCGCTTTGGCCGGGACGTGAATACGCGGGATTGAATGGTGCATATCGATCTGCAGTTGGACGGCTTCGCCTTCCGGGATAATTGCTTTTACTTTCGTTGCCATGTTCTGTCCTGTGAAATTCGTGCGGCTATCTGGCCGCCATTGGGCGTTCGCGTATATCGGAGTACATACGCACGGGGTTTGTGTTTGCGTCGCTCTGCGTGGCTCTCAGGCGCTTACACGAATCAGAGTAGTTCGCGCCAACCCATGCCAATTCGCCGTTAGCCTGGCGGATAGCGATCCTCACATCGAACGCGCCGCCGTAATGCACGATGCGCTCTACCAAACCAAAAACCGCACCCAATTGGATGCGGTCGCTTTGTTCCAGCTGCTTAATCAGCGCCATAACATCATCGCGCCAGCAATTGCCATGCCCCAAACTGCGAGGCCCAGCAGCGGAGCGCCAACCCAAACGATTTTATGCTGGTGGCGCAGGATGGTGCGTTTCACGACGTTGCCCGCTTTGATTGGTGGTACTGCCGCTGCTGTGTTGTTCATGCTATTTAATCCCGTGTGTTGTGTGGTGTAACTGCAGTATGCGCTGCAACTTGTGCGGATGCAACTTGTTTTTTAATGCTGGCCAACTCCATTTCGCGCAGCAGTTCCGACGGCAGCATTTCGAGCGCATACGCCCAGCGTTCGAGGGACGCCAACAGGATGCGGTTACGCTTCAGCTGTTCGTGCAGGCTTTTGTCATTCACTCCTACAGACGCAGCGAAAGAGCGAATCGAAACGCCTCGCGCTTTCAGGACGGCCCGAAGGCCGCCACCGATATCTAATTTCGTCACGGCGGCGGCGTCCATCATACCAGGCTCATCACGTTGCGCATTGCGGCCAACGCATTTTCATAGCGTTTGTTGCTTTCCACAAGGATCTGCGCGTTCTCCGCCCAGCCTTCCGGCTGCTGGTTCTGCGTCAGGCGCACTAAAATACGCTGCAGCAACAGGCGAGAATCCAAACCCTCTTCCAGCGCGTGCTGCCGTTCTTCGTCAGTAGCGTATAGCGAGGCCATTCTTTCCAGCTGAATGGCCTCATACTCTGCTTTGTCCGCCTCCTGCGGGGTTGGGTCGGTGACGCCGCCGCGCTTCTGCAGTTCGCCGCGCAGCTGTTCAACGTGCTTTTCATGGTACTTGCGCAAGCTCTCCGACTCTTCGAGATCGCCCACGATTGCGCCGACAAGCCCGGCGGCATTCTCGAAGGTTACTGCCGGATCATCGCCAAAGTGTTTGGCCAGCACGGTACAAACTGCGTGCATGTTCTTAATCGCTGCGTGTTCGTCTGGTGTTACCGCAGGTTTCCCGGCCTGCGGCTGCTGCAGCCTGCGCCAACCGTCGTCCAAATCATCTGGCAGATGTTCATTATCCACGGTTAGCGGCGTGGGCGGGTTCAGCCTGTCGCGCAGCACTTCCAGCATTTCCCCAGCGGTGCGATCGTTCAGGTCAAATTCCAGCATTTCGGCCACGTCTTCGATAAGCTCCGACAGCTGCCGGGTACTCTCTTCCGCTCTGCCGCTGGCCTGCTGTAGCGCCCCCATCTGTTCCGCGTGGTAGGTCTGCAGCTGGCGGCCCGCTTCGTTGAAAGAATCCGGTTCAAACAATTCCTCGCCGTCGTAGTTAATCAGCAGATCGATAGCGTGCATTACCGGGTGTTTACGCTGCGCCGCTTCTTCGCCGGGCATTGCCTGCAACGGGTCGCGCTGGATGGCCTGCTGGACGCTGCAGGCTACCGGGCTGGCTTTGGCGGTTGGCAACTGTTGCGCGGATAAGTGGCGATTATCGCGGGGGCGCTTCTTCGCGTTCTGGTTCATTCTGCGTTGTCCTGTTCTTTGTCGTCGGTGTCGATGGCGGGAACTACGGGTTCGCCTGGCAGATCTTCGCCCAGCAATTCGCAGACGGATTCGATAACGTGATCCACGTCGTCGCAGTCCAGCAGCTTGCGCACGTCGTCGGCGCGAACATAGCCCAAATCCCGTAGGTGATAATCCAGATCAAAATCCAGCGGATTGTCGTCTTTGTGCATGGTTCCCAGCAGCAGGACTGCAAATTTCTTGCCCTTCTCTGGTTTGGCCGTGGCGGTCAGCACGGTTACGCCGTCTGATGCGAGGCTGGCCACTTCAAACTTTGGCACTTTGGCCACGTCGCCGTATTGGACGTTGGCCACGTCAGATTTAAAAACGCTTTTGTCGCTCATGCGCGATTGTCTCCTGCTCTTGTGTGGTAAAGGATGGCCAGCGTAATAGCTGGCCGGGGATTATGCAACTTGTTTCTTTACTCGCTTAGAGCGTTGCCCTACTCGAACCAACAGCCGATCGGTGCTGGCGTGTAACGTCTCTTTGGTCTTGCCGTACCCTACAACGCGGCGCATCCAGATTTGACCAGGTAAGAACCCCGGCCATACCCGCACCACATCATAGAATCGGCGCGGGGATTGGCCCGATAGTCCGCGCTCAATCGGTACGGCGCTCACCATCATGCCGGGCCGGATAAGCGACACGGGCAACAGCCTGCAATGCGGGATGCGTTTAGCTCTGGCCATCGTTTCCGCCTGCCTCTTCGATTGGTTTGATTGAGTCCAGTTCAAGGCGGCCCCTTCCCGGCGCGCCAACCCTGATTCCAGATTCCCGATAGTAAAACTCGTTGGCTTTGGCAATCCACACTGTCGCGGTTTGGTGCAGCTGCACGCGCTTGCGCCCGTCTTTGCGGATCACAATGCCGGTGTGCGTTTTCTTACTGGCCATTAGCGCCCCTCCGGGTTATCTGGTGTGTAGCGGCTGCCGCTGCAGTAGTGCGCGCCTTCGGGGCGGGTGCAGGTTCTGCCGCAGCCTCTGCAGCGCACACGTTCGCACTGTTCTGCCTGGCAATTCTCGCAGTGCATGGTCTGGTATTCGTGGCTATAACGCTGGCCGGTTACGTGGCCGCACTGATAGCAGACCGCCCGCGCATCTGGCGGGGCATCGAATGGGTGCTGTTTCTCTGTCATGGTTTCACCTTATGGCCGCAGACCTGACAACGCCCGTGATAGTGTTCGTTGTGCGGGCAATGCTTTTGCCACGGCTTGCGGGCGGCTTCCAACACATCCGCGTTAACTGGCGTGATTTGCGGGTTGAATGGTTCACCACACTTGCCGCAGACGCCATCGATCCAAACGTGAGGATGGCACGGCAAGCCGGAAGCGGTGCGCGCTGCGTTGGCCATATCTTCGAACGCCTTCGCACCTTGCCGGGCAACGTAGTGCAGCCCGGATTGCTTATTGGCGATGCGTTCTGCAGCCTCCTGGCTAATCCCAACCGTGCGCATAACGAACGGGGCGATCTCCCGCGCTTTGAGCGCTCCGCCATCCAGCGCCTGCAGCTGCGACAGCACAAGGTTCAATTCCCACGCAGACAGCGGACGGGCATACGGTTTGCCGGTGTCCGTGTCGGTCATTACGATTGCTGCGTTCTCAAATTTCATTTGCCGATCTCCGCTGAAAAGTCTTTGTTACAAACTACGCAGCGCCCTTCGAAGATTGCCGGGTGCCTGCACTGTTTGGGCGTGCTGCCGGACAGCGGCCCGATGTTTGCCATTGAATACCGCTGCAGCCGTTCAACTCCGCGCTCGAAGTCGTCCAGGGCGGGGCGTTGAATGCACGTCACTTTGCTTTGCATATCCTGCAGCAGCTGCAGCAAATCAATCATGCGAACGTAGATCATGGGCGGCCATCCTCATAGGATTTGTTGGTGGCGGCCTGCTGCTTCAGCGGCCAGTGTTCCTCCTGGATAGCCTGCAGTTCTCGCCGGGCGTACTGGATCGTTTGCTGCTGGATTTCCATCTGTGCGCGTTGCACGTCGATAATTGTGTTCGCTGCGCTGGTGGCTGCGTTCGCCTGTTCCAGTGCCTGCCGTAGCGTCTTCGATTCGTCCGCAACGCCGCGCCAGTAGATTGCGGCCATGCCTGCGCCAAACACCATTCCGATAAAAATTAATCCGCAGATAATCATGGTTTGAACCCTTCCATCAGCTGATCCAGTTGCTCTTTAACGGCCACCAGCATAGCCGCGCCGGTTACGTTGCCGTGTGTCTGCAGAACGTGGCGGATAAGTTTCAGGCCGCCTTTGTCGAACTTACTAAACGACACGTCAAACGCCTGCAGAGATTTGGCCACGTCGTGCAGCTGCTGCACCCAGGCGGCCCCTGTTGGCTCCATCGGTCTGGCTTCCATCGCGTTGCGGGCGAACTTGTCCACGTAGCCGACAGGGTAAACGCCTCCACGCTCTGCCATGCCGATGATCGTTCCGTCTCGCAGAGTGAAGCGCAGGCCGCTTTCGGTTACTGCCTGTGTAGCGGTCACTCTGGCCACGGTTTCCGTCACGATTACACGGTTTGTAATGCCGGTTCCCCATGAGCCGCGCAATAGCTGAATGCTCTCATAGCGCAGGACGGTTTCGCCGGGGGATAGGGTAGGGAATCGCATCAGGCTTTGCCTCCGTGACGTTTAACAAAGCGGCGGATGATTTCAGCATTCGCCCAGGGTAAATCCGCTTTGGAATGTTTGGCCAGACAGGCAGAACAAAAACCAGTGGCCGGGCTGTTGCCGGTGTTGCTGAATGCAACGGTTACGATTCGAGGCTGGCACGCTTCACAGCCATCAGGAAAGCGCTGGCGAAGGTGCGCCATAACCATATCGTAAAACTCCTGCTGTTCGGGCGTGCGCTTGATTTGCTCCATTACTACTTGCTCCGTTCGTTGTGTGGTGTTCTGCATTATGGATTATTGGCCAGACATTGCAACTTGTTTTTATTGCCGGGGTCGGTATGGGGATTCACATAACGCCTCGCGTGTGTGCGGGAAGAAAACCGCCTCACGCAGCACGCCGAAAGTCTTACCTATGCCTCCTATTGCTGCCCTATCCTGCTATTTCCTACATCCTCACATACTCCCCACATCATGATTACCGTATCTGAGGAAACTAAGTCGTTGATTCCGGTCTTCTTTTCTTTATTTCCTATCTTTCCTACTAAAAAAGATAAGATTCTATACATGGGAACTTTTACAAAAATGTGCGTGTTTTTGTATTACACATATATATAGAAACTAGAAAACATTAAGAGGAAGCGCGGAATCGTAGGGGATCGCCATCTGGCGCGGGTTTGCTGCGTACTACGAAGAAAAGGCGCTCCGTAGGGAAGCGCCGTTGAGAGGAAAGCTAGATTGCGTCTGGAAAATAATTATTTTTTATTCTTTGCCGGTTAACCTCCGTCATGGTCATGCACCAGTAAATAAAAATTTTTCCTGCAATCTCTGCCCGTGCTCTGGTGTCGAAGGTGCCGACGTTATAAAAATTATTTTCGTCTGCTACCTGTGCCGTGTAGCGCAATCCTCCTTTTCTCTGCGCTACCTGTATTTTGGTGTGCATCAGAGATCACCGCCGATATACCAGAAGACGACATAAGCGATGGTCGCCAGCAACGCACGTAACCGCCAGCGCTTGAACCGGCGAACGGCTTCGGCATGGCGCACCACGTCCACGCAATCCCAATGGTCGGAATCGGTGGCGGCGCGGTCGGTCTTCAGCCAGAACACGATCCCGGCAAACAGCGACAGCAGCATAAGCAAATTGATCACCACGTCGAAACCCTCCAGACCAGTAACGCAGCGTTCAGCCAGGCCGAACCGGTAGCGAAGCGCGCCATCATCACGCACGACGCCGCCACGTTGTAATGCTGCTGTATCGCACGCGCCAGAATATCGCCGGTAACGCTCCCGGCGTTCAGGTTGGCCGAACTGGCCAGCACATTACCCAACGCCCTTTCAGTAGCGCCACGGTGGCGGATACTGCGCGCCATCCAGAGAAGCAGCAGCACACTGCCCGCGTGCAACAGGTAACTAATAGCGATCATTGTTGTATTCCTCCAGCCAGCGCCGGAACTTGCCCGCCATTGCGCCAGCTGCTGCGCGGTTGTTGGTGTAGCCCAGGCGGATCGCCGGGCCGTATGGGTGGTTGTGGTCGCTCATGGTGGCATTAACTGCAGTCACCGCGTACAGCCGGTAACGGTTCTCACCATTGCCGGGCGCTTTGATCACCACGTCTGTGTAGACGTTGCCGCCTTCGTCTTCTTCGATCCACTGAAACAGGGTGGTGCGGTTAATCGCCATAGCTTGCCGCCTCTATCGTTTCTTTGTGCTTTTCTTTGAGCGCTTCCCACTCTGGCGCGCCGCTCTGGTCTGCGTCCACGGTCTGCACAATGTCGGTGATACAATCCGCCTGGCGGGAAATCACCTTCGACAGTTTCACGATAGCTTTACCCTTCGGCAAATCGGCCGGCCGATTTTTAAGGCGTGCTATTTCGTCACGCAGGCGCAGCAGATTGGCCGCTTTACTCTGGCCGCTGCCGCGTTCGTCTTCCAGTGCCTGCACCAGCCAGCGCACAACGTCTTTACTAAAAACGCTGGTGGCCGGGTCATTCACCAGATCTTTCACGAACTGCAGGCGGTTGAATGCTGCAGTAAGGCCGAACGCCTGCGCGTCCGCATCTGCCGCAGTAATCTGGCGTGGGGTTGGGGTGGTGGTGGTCATAGTACGATCCCTTTACGTTTTGCTGCCTGTTGATAGAAGTCCTGCATTTTGGCCATAGCGGCGCGCCATGCTTCCGCCTGGTATGCGCGTTCGTCGGCGTACACGTCCAGATTAACCGGCGCAGCGATCGCCCGGTTCCATTCGTTGCGGCCCACGGCGTGCAACACAAGAAATTCGAACGCCACCAGCTTAGAGCGGTTGGCCGGGGCGCGCAGTGCTTTGATATGGCCCGCCCCGAAACGGATCGCTTTCATGCGCTGTTGATGAAGGTGAGTAATTTCGCGGGCGTCTAAACCATAAACTGTCATAGTGTTTTATCCTGTAAATTTCGTTGGCCAACTTCGAAGGCCAGCAGAAAATAGCTGGCCATCCTGCACTCTTAGTTAAAAGTTCCACATAATAGCGCCGTACTGACTTGCTACGTCGCGGGCGTTCTTCATGTTTGACACTACGATTTTGTGGTAGGTGCCGGGCGGCAGCTGGCCGTTATAGCCGAAGGTCAGGAAGCCGTAACCCGCGCTTTTTGATTTGGTCAGGTGCGCAGTAACGCGTGCGCCTTTGGTGGTCATTTTTATTATCAGGTTGCGCAGCTCTTTGTGCGACAGGTCGCCCACGGCTTCGATCTGTTCCTGTGAAGAAGTCGGCACGGTACGCAGGAAGGCGCGCACCACGTCCACCAGCTGCAGGCGTGGCAGGTTGTCGGGGGTCTGGTTCTGTTTGGCTTTGGCTTTGTTCATAGGGATAACGTTCTCTGTAGTGGTTGGGGTTTTACCCATGATTTTGCGTACGCGTTCGGTCAGTGCTGCCTGTTCGCGGCGGAAGTGCGTCGCCTGCTTATCCATTTCCAGCGCTTCGGCGTGGTCGGCTTCGCGCTTTTCAAAAGCCACGTTCGCGGCAACCATTTCAGCCAGGCGGGCCAGCTGATCCATATCGGCGAAGGATTTAACGTCGTCCCATTCAGCTTGTGACCAATCATCCAGGTTGCTCATGGTGTAGGCTTCAACAGCCTGCGCCATATTGGTAAACCAGTTGCCGCCGGTTTTAATGGTTTCGCTGTTCTCACACTGAAAAGCGTTAGCCGCAGAGTTAACGATTAACGAGGCCAGCTTGTCCGCGCTGCGCCATAACTTTTTACCGTCCGCAGATTTGCGCGCCTTGCCGTCGTTCAGGTAGCCGATCAGGTCAACGTTAACGCCTGCGGTTGCGATGATTGCTGCGGCTTTGTTCAGTGTTGCGATTGCTGTTTTGCTCATGGTGATTCCCTCGTTAGCCGTTGCAGCGTCTGCTGCTTTACAAATAAGATAGCGAAATGCGTAATAGAATGCAACTTGTTTTGCGCAGTTATTCTATCTTTCTTTATTGCCCGGTATCGCCCGCCACACGTAGTCCGGATAAAAACGGAAACAGTTTGCGCCGTACCATGCGTAATGTTATGTTTCTGGCCATTGCAACAGCGGGGATCAACCGATGGATTTAAAAACGTGGTGCGCTGCAAAGCGCAAAGAGCGATGCGAAGAAGTGATCGCCTTCTTTGGCGGTGTCGCAAAGCTGGCAGAATTTCTTGATACGCCGTTCACAACGGTTTATGCCTGGCAGCAGCGCGGCGGGGTGTCGTCTGCCGGGGCAAGGCACATCGACAAAATGACACAAGGGCGTTTCAGTGCCGGTTATCTCAACCCACGCGCACAGGAATGGTTCTTAGAGACGCAGAAAGGCGGGGCGAATGTTACAAATTGATTTTTCGTTATGCCTTCACGGTTCCGGCGCAATCGTCCAGAACTTCCCGAACGCCAGTATCGACACGCTGTTTCAGTGGATGCAGCCGGGCAAACAGTGGGACGGTAAAGCGCAGCCGGTTAGCGATAAAAGCCCGCGCTTTGACCATAAAACTTTTAATGGTTATATCTCTTCCGTGTTCCTGCCGATTACCAAAGACGGAACGAATCTGAAGCCTCGCCCGCAGCTGGATCGCCCTGGCTACCGTAACGCCGGTAACGTGGTGTCGCGCAGTTTGATTATGCTGGATTTCGACGCCATGCCGATCGGCACGCTGGCGCAGGTGCTGGCAGAACTGCAGGCCGATAACGTGTTGGGGCTGGTCTACACGACGTATAACCATTTGAACGCAGAGAAAGGCGGCTTAGAGCGTTTCCGGGCTATCATCGTGACAGACCGCGCCATGATGGCCGGGGAAATTGGCCGGGCGTCTTATGCCTTCTTCGATATGCTCTGCGAACGAATCCCAAACCTAACCGCCGACAACGCCAGTTTTAACCCTGCGTTCGCTATGTACCGCCCGGCCAGTAACAGCCAGGTAACGCAGCTGCGTGACGGCGAACCGTGGCCCGTGGATGCGCTGCTGGATGATTTCGACGATTACGGCCTGCAGCTGCCGGTTAAAGCGTTGACGGCTGACAATTGGGAACCTGCTACGCCTGCAGATTTGGCCATGTGTGAAGATTGGTTGGCGTGGGCCAGCGACAACGATTTGACGGTTGCCGATGGTCAGATTTGGGTCTGTTGCCCGATGCACGATCGCCATAGCTCTGGCAGTTTGGGCGATGGTACGGACGGCGGCGCGGCTATCCTGCTTCCGAGCGCGAGAAAAGGCCAGGCCACTTTTAAATGCCTGCACTCAACTTGCGATCAGGACGTGAACCGAAACCAGCGCGATACAATGCTGGCCATCAGCGAAGGGCTGAAGTTTCCGATCCCTGATTCGCTGCTGCCTGATCCCCACGGAGGCTTCGGTAACGAAGACAGGGCGAAGATGCGCGCCATGCTGGCAGAGTCGCAGGAAGCAGACGACGGCGACGAACCGGAAGCAGAAGCCGTTAACGGATTGCGCCAGCGTGTCCGGAAGGAAGGCGCGACAGACCGCAAAGATTTGCCGAACCGTATCGGCGGAACCTTCGGGATCGATATCAGCCCGCAGGCAGTGCAGCGGCTGGCCACAATGGCCGAACGCTACGTTTTCGTAGTGCAGGGCGGGCAATCCCGTTACTACTTCCGCCAGGTGGATAGAGTGACGGGCAAAGCCAGCTGGCAGGAATGGCCGATCGGGACGTTGCGCGATGCGCTGGCCAACGAAGAAGGCGTGATCGGCAGTTATCCATCAGGCGACGGTCACAAGTTTAAAACGCTGACGCTGTTTGACGCGATGCACTCATGGATCGGACGCCCGCAGAAAACCAGCGGCGCGGCCATATTCCCGCCGCCTGCAGTGTGTCCGCCGGATATGCTCAACACATGGGAAGGCTTCGCCGTAGATCCGGAACCGGGCGACGTTGAGCCTTTCAAATTTAACGTCTTGAACGTGCTTTGCTCCGGCGACGAAAAGCTGGCCAAATACTTTACGCAGTGGCTTGCGCACACGTTCCAGCACCCCGGCAAAAAAGGCGGTGTGGCCATCGTTATGCGCTCCGGACAGGGTAACGGTAAAGGGCAGCTGGCCAAACTGCTGGATCGCATTATGGGCGATTTGTTCACGCAGTATAACGGGACAACCAAACTAACCGGCCAATTCAATATTACGCTTATGTCTACGTTGCTGGCGTTTATCGACGAAGCCAAAGCACGCGGCGCAGAGAACGACACGATCAAAGGGCTGGTAACGGAATCGCGGGCGCTGTTCGAAGGTAAGGGAAGCAACACAATCAAAGGGCAGTCGTTTACGCGCCTGATTTTTGCCAGTAACGAAAACGTGCTGAAGATTGACAAGGGCGATCGCCGGTACTGCGCCTTAACCCTCGATACGCGCTATGCGGCCAACGATGAAAACCCGGAACGCGATAGCTTTGCCCGGCCATACTGGCAGAACTATTCGTCCTGGGTGAATCAGGATTGGGTGCCTTCGGCAGTGCTGGATTATCTTATGGGCGTTGACCTGTCAGATTTTGACGAATACAACGCGCCTAAGACGACAGCGCACGCGGAGTTAGTCGGGGATAACCTTTCGCCTCTTCAGGAATGGATGCTCTGGCAGGCGACAGAGAATAAATTCAAGGTTGGCACGCTGGCCAGCCGCCCCGATCAGCTGGTGTTAATGCCGAACATCGTCGCCGATAATTACAGCGAATGGGTTAAAGAGCGCGGCTTGCGGGATAGCCGAACGCCGATGGCCATCAAAAAGGAATTTGGCAGTCTTATGAAACGTATAGGGGTATCCCGGACGGACTTCAAAGGCCAGACCAGCGCAGAAAACCGCTACGGCTACGTGTTCCCTTCTCAGGATGATTTGTATTTTGATCTATGTGATGCGTTAGGGGTTAATCCAGAGTAAGATAGCCCACGACGTAAGGGTGTTCTGTCCTGTTGTCGTGGTGATTTGGGAGAAGGGCCGGTGTTCACGCACTGGCCCTTTTTTCATGCCTAAACCATAAAAACAAGTTGCAAACTAAACCCGGCCCTGTAGACTGCAACTTGTGAAATCAACAGAGGCTAACAGCATGGCATTACGCGGAGTTTCAAAGCCGAAAACAGAAGCACCTATTTTGCTGGTGTGCGGTGATCCGGGTTCCGGTAAAACAACCCTGGCTAACTCATTCGGCCAATGGGCGGACGGAATCTTTATTCGTTCTGAAGACGTTTCAGGCGTGTTTGACCATCTGCCGCAGGATAAGCGTCCGGATATGTTCGACAAGCTGCCACGCGCAACACCACGCGCTAAACGGGCCACCAGCACCGCCATTTTAGACCAGCTCGATCAGCTTATCGACGAAGATCATAATTACGGCTGGGTGGCGTTCGATACCATTTCCGTGCTTGATGATTTACTGCAGCATGAAGTGCTGGAATTTTTAGGGGGTGAAAACTTAGCCGTAGCCGGTGGCGGGTACGGTGCAGGCTGGCAGACATTAAGCGAGATCCACGGCGAAATTATTGATGCGTGTCTGGAACTACGCGTTAAACGCGATATGACGATTATCTGGTTAGCGCACCAGAAAATTGAGCGTATGCGCAACCGTCCGGACGCCGAAGAAGCGATCGTGTTCGGCATGGAAATGCACGAACGTTGCCACCATCTTTACAGAAAGCACGCTGACGCCGTTTTATTTACGCGGATGAATACCTTTACCAAAGGTGTTTCAACCAGTAATAAAGGCGACGTTAAGAAAGCAGGGAAAATCGTTGCCAGTGGCGATCGTTCGATCATTACCAGCAGCGACGGCGCGCAGGGTTATATCTATGCGAAAAACAGATATGACCTGCCGCCGGAAATGGAGTTTCCAAAAGACGACGCTGTTCTGCTGGATTATATCGACTATTACAAAGCGTAATAAGCGCATATACCCGAAGACGCAAAAAAGCATATACCCGATAAAACTTTAAGAGAGAAAATTAAATGTCACGTTTAGCGCAATATCAAGATCAAGTTAAAGACGGTTACGGATACGAAGAGTTTCAGCCAATCCCGAACGGCACCGAAGTTTTATGTTTTGTCGAGTCGGCCGCGTGGGAAGAGTTAATGAACACCCGCGTTAAGCCTGCGCAGAAAGATGAGTTTATCAAAATCATGTATCGCGTAACCGGCGGCGAGTTCGACAACAAAGTGATTTACCAGAAGCTGCACATCCTGGGTAAAGTGGAACAAGACGCCGCGAAAAATGAGAAGACGGAAGAAAACGCGCTGCTCATGCTGGCCGCGCTGGATCAGATTTGTTTAAGCGGCAGTATGTCCCGTTTAGCGCATGATCCGGAAGACGAAGACTTGATCAAACTGCAGGGTAAAAAGGTGCTGGTTACTGTCGGCATCAACCGCTTTAAAAACCAGTTTGGCGAAATGCAAGCGACTAACTCCGTTCGCTTCCTGCAGCCTCCAAAAGCTCAGGAGCGCCCTTCCCGTAGCGAAGGCGGAACCGATGAAGCGCCAGCGCGTGAACGTCGCCCGCGCCGTGCTCGTTAATATTTCAGGGGATCAACGTTAGGGGCTTCGGCCCCTTTTTTGTCGGTGAATGGGATGTTAAGAGACTATCAGCAAGATGCAGTGAATATCGCTTTTGATTACGTGAAAAACAGCGTGATTAAAATCGTTATTGAAATGGCGACAGGTGCCGGTAAATCGCTGGTGATTGCCGAACTGGCGCGCCTGATTTATGAATACACGGGCCAGCGCACGATCGTTACTGCACCAAAGGGCGAATTAGTAAAACAGAACGCGGCTAAATTCCGGGCGCTGGGCTTGGAATGCTCCATCTTTTCCGCTAAAGCCGGTAAGAAGTGTTTAAAACACCCTGTCGTTTTCTGTTCGCCGGGTACGCTGGCCAACGCGCTGGACAAATTCGAAGAGCCGGTGGCCGCCATTATCATGGATGAAGGCGACGGCATTACAGACCAGATTAAGCGCATCATTAAGCACTTCCGGGGGTGGAATGCTGATTTACGTGAAATCGCGTTAACGGCTACGCCATACCGCACGAACGAAGGTTGGATCTTTAAACAGTTTGAAGATGGCAGGCCGTCCGGCAATCCCCGCGCCTACTTCGACAAGCGCGTTTATCGCATCGGCACCCGCGAACTGATCGAGCGCCGCTTTCTGGTGGATATCGTTACAACGCCGGTTCCGATTGAATACGATACCTCGCAGCTGGTGCGCGACAGGCGCGGGAAGTTCACGCCCGCCAGTATCGAGAAGACTTTCATCGGAAAGGGCCGCAGAACGTCGCAGATTGTGGCCACATTCGTAGAACGCCAACGGTTTTACCGCGCCTGCATGGTGTTCTGCGCCAGCCGGGCGCACGCGGCGGAAGTTATGGCCAGCTTGCCGCCTGGCACCTTTCGCTATATCGACGGCGAAACCCCCGACAAAGAACGCAATGATATTATCGCCCGCTATAAGCACGGGTTAATTACATACCTGGTAAACGTTGACGTGCTGACTGTGGGAACCGATTTACCGATCGCTGACCATCTGGCCATCCTGCGCCATACAGACAGCGACAGGCTGCTGCAGCAGATTATCGGGCGAGGTCTGCGACTTCATCCGGACAAAGAGCACTGTTTAATTTCAGACTTCGCCGGGAACCTGCAGCCGTTCGTGGAATCGGGCCGCGATATCTTCAGCCCGGAAATTAAAACCCGCGAGAAAAAAGAGGCGGTGATCCTTACCGTTCCTTGTCCGAAGTGTGCGCACTTAAACGAGTTTGCCGCCCGGCCAAACCCGGAACGTAACCAGATTAACGACAGCGGCTATTTTGTCGATCTAGCCGGTGACGTGATGGAACTGGACGTTTACCAGGGCGAACACAAACCGAAACTTAAAGTACCATTCGCGGCGCACTATGGCCGACGGTGCAACGGCTACCGGCAGCGCGGCAACCGTGGCCACCTGATCCGCTGTTCTCATACGTGGCTCGATAAGAAGTGTCCGAAGTGCCAGGCATCAAACGACATTGCCGCCCGGCAGTGCGTCCAGTGCAAGCACGAACTAGCAGATCCAAACCGTTATTTGGAAAAGTACGCATCGGAAGTCGTGACCACGCCGGACGGCTGGCGCATGGGTAAGCCGAAGAAATGCGGGCTTATGGAATACACGGCCAACAACGGCCATCGAATGATCCTGCTGTCTATCATGGTTCAAGGCAGAAAAACCGCGATTCCGGTTTATCTAAACCCGTTCGGCTCCAGCCCTGCAGGGCTTGCGTTGTGGGAATACGTGCTGTTGAACGGCTTTGGCGACGACAAGATTACCGCACGCGAAGCGCTGGATCGCCGTCGTCGTTTTGTCATGCCTACGGCTATCAAGTGGAAGCAGAAAGGCAATGGCCACCCGGAAGTTTTATTGATTTGGGGCAATCCAAAATGAAAAAAGAGCAGTTGAAACGGCTGGTAGTGGCCGGGGTTCGCATCTATGGCGACTTAGAATTTCGTGATCCGAACTGCCCGACAGAGGATGCGGAACTGGAAACGTTCGTTAACCAGCTGCGTAAGAAACACCCCCGCGTAGCCCGGCTATTCGTCCACATCCCGAACGAAGGAAAGCGCAACTTTGACGAAGTGCAGATCCTGAAGCGCAAAGGCGCGCTGAACGAAGGCGCGGTGGATGAATTGATACCCGCCGATATCTCTTTTGTGGGCGAGTTGAAAAGGCTGGATCACACGTTGAGCGCCATCAGCGAGGCTCAGATTGATTATCTGATTACCGCCCATCAGGCTGGCGCGTTCGCGTTCGTGGCGCTGGGATGGAAGTATAATTGGCACGCGCTGGAAGATTGGTTGGCGCTTCAATGAGGTTGTTAAAAGAAGGCTACCGGCTGCGGCTGGGCGACTGTCTGGAAATCATGCGCGAAATCGAACCGGGGTCTGTCGATATGGTGCTGGCCGATTTGCCGTATGGGACGACGGCTATTAAGTGGGATAGCGTGATCCCCCTGGCGGAACTGTGGGCGGCTTATGATAGGGTGCTGGCAGACAACGGCGTAATCTGTCTGACAGCCGCCAACCCATTCACCGCACAGCTGATCAGCAGCGCACCAAAGGCGCTCCCCTTCCGTTATGGTTGGGTATGGGTGAAGAACAAAGCAGGGGGCTTTGCGCAGGCCAAAAACAAGCCTATGAGCCAGCATGAAGACGTGTTGATTTTTGCACGCGGCTCAACCGGCCACGCGTCGCAGTGTAAAAAGCGAATGCCCTATTACCCGCAAGGGCTGCAGCCGTTTGGCAAGACTGTGAAAAACTGGCATAGCGATCGGCCATCCGCGTTTGAGAAGCGCGCCAGCCATAAATCGGAGTATGTGCAGGAATTCACGAACTACCCGACAAGCATTTTAAACTTTGAAGTCGAGCGCACGGGACTGCACCCAACACAAAAGCCGGTGGCGCTGGGGGAATACCTGATTAACACGTACACGCTACCCGGCGCGCTGATACTGGATAACACCACGGGATCAGCATCGTTCGGCGTGGCAGCACTGAATACAGGGCGGCGCTTTATCGGTATCGAGAAGACGCCAGAGATTTACCAGGTAGCAAAAGAGCGGCTAAAACAAGTTGCAACGTCGCACAAGTTGCAATAGAGTGAAGCCCGTAAACCCATACACAAGGATTAACCCAACATGATCGCCTATCTCGAAAAGTTTTTGGCTCTGGTAGAGCGCTTTGTAATTGCGACAGAACAACGTAATAAAATTCTGGCATCGCAACAGACTACGATCGCGCAGGACGTAGCGCAGGCAGAAAAGCACGTAAGCGCCGCAGAATCGACAGCGCAACAATCTGCCTCGAATGGTTCTGCCAGCGATGCAGCGACAGAGACAAGAGGCCGTGGCCGAAGCCGTGCAGCGGTTGCGGGTTCTGATACGGCCGAAGCGGGCGCGCAGACTCCTGCCGAAACCCCCGCAGCCGGTGGTCGTCGTGAACGCGTCCGGGCAGGTTCTACCCCGGCAGCAGAGAATGCCAGCACGCCAGCGGCTACCGGCGGGCGTCGTGAGCGTGTACGCGCTGGCGCAGGTGCAACGGAACAACAGGCCGCAGGAACCGAAAGCACTGCAGGCGCAACTGCAGGCGGACGACGCGAACGTGTGCGCGCTGGCGCTACCCCTGCCGCTACCCCCGACAATAAACCGGCTTATGATGAAACTATCCCGGAACCGGTTAACGACACGCCAGAACAAGCCGACGATCGCGCAGAGATTGAATCTATCGTGGCGCTGTGTGGCGACGTAGACGAAGCCGCCGCAGAAGTTAAAGCCTATTGGAAGGCGAACGGCTGGACGGGTGCCGATCAGGTTCCTAGTCACCAGGTCGAAGACGTGTTGGCCGACTTTAACGAAATCGCTGATAAGTATTTCGACTAACAGATCAAACGTAAACAGGGCGGCCATTGTGCCGCCTTTTTTATCGGGGTGGCCATGCCAGTAAATAAACCATTCGAACTGTTTTACGATATCGAGACGCGCAGCAAATCCGATATCAAAAAGCAGGGATCTTATAAATACGCCCGCGACAAAAGCACGCGCACATTACTTTTTCAGTATGCTGCCGACGACGAAGATCCGGTGATTATCGACTTAACCGCCGGGCAGCAAATCCCGCCTCATGTTTTGGCCTGGCTATCTGATCCGGACGTGGAAAAAATCGGGGCCAACAATATGGGCTTTGATAACGAAGTGTTGGAACACGCCGACGGGATTCTGGTTCCTGTGTCGCAATGTACGGACATTTTGCAATTAGCCACGCTCTACAACCTCCCCGGCAATTTAGGCGGGCTGGCGCGGGCGCTGAAGCTGCCGGAACACCTATGGAAAGATACGAAAGGCAAAGAGTGGATCAAACTCTTCTCTATCCCGCAGCCAAAAAACAGTAAGTGGCGTAAAGCAGGGCATGAGTTTTGCGACGCCAGCACCCATCCGGAAGAGTGGGGCCGGTTCGTCAGTTATGGCGGGCAGGACATTATCACGACACGCGCCTGCCATCGCGCTATGCCGACGTGGAACGATACCGATTTCGAACGCGACGTTATCGAGGCCGATTACCACATCAACCGGCGCGGCGTTATGGTTGATGAAAAGTACCTGAAAAACGTAATCGAACTGACCAACCGCGAAGCCGATCGGCTGCGTGCTGAAGTCGAAGAGATTACCGGCGGCATCCGGGCGACGCAGCGCGATAAGTTTAAAACGTGGATTAACACCAAATGGCCAGAAGCGAAGTTAGAAAACACCCAGGCGGCAACGTTCGATAAGCTGCTGGAAGTGCGCAAGGATATGCCGCCGGTCGTTCGCAGGGTGTTGGAACTGTCGCGCATGGCCACGGCCACCAGCGTTGCCAAATTCGCTAAAATGCTTGATTACATGTGCGACGACGGCAGGCTGCGCGGTATGTTCCGCTATGGCGGTGCTGGCGCAACTATGCGCTGGGCGGGCAGCGGGCCGCAGCTGCAGAACATTACACGCGGCAGCCTCGCCAGCTGGCAGATTAACGCGTTCGTGTCTGCGGCGAAGCTGTGGCGCTCTGCAGAAGATGATTATCTGCTGAAGCCTAAACTGTTAAAGAACGCGCAAAGCTGCATCAGGGCATCAATCATCGCCACGCCGGGCAATAAGTTCAGGGATGGCGACTGGTCGAGCATGGAAGGGCGTGGCCTTGCATGGGTTGCGGGGGAGCAAACCATTCTGGACGCCTACAACGAAGGCAAAAACCTGTATTACCTTAACGGCGTGAACATGTTCAATCTTCAATACGAAGAAATGAGCAAAAAGCACCCGCTTTACATGGTCTGCAAGGTTACTGAATTGTCTAT
>Ga0308167_1001854_pt1 | contig 22076 bp, 17 predicted proteins | sample PhyCR1_2_FD_202138 | JGI IMG/M metagenome (GOLD analysis project Ga0308167, IMG submission 202138) | Phyllosphere microbial communities from UC Gill Tract Community Farm, Albany, California, United States - DLSLRC.R1 | ecosystem: Host-associated > Plants > Phyllosphere > Unclassified | place... | reverse complement strand
GGGCAGCCCGACGCCGATGCCGACGACGAGCAGGGCCTCGAGCGCGGCGAAGACGGCGGTGACAGGGCGGTTCATCGGGCACGACTGTACCGCCGGGCCGCTGGGCGGCCGACGTGCCGTGCCGAGCAGCCGGGGACGCACGAAGGCGGGCGTGTGCGTCGACCGCGGTCCGTCGTGACGGACCGGGCCGGACGAACACGCCCGCCCAGGAGGCGCGGTGCCGGTCACGGCCCCGCGCGACGACCTCAGAGGGCCGCGTACACCTCGCGCAGCAGGGCCGCGGTCTCGCTCGGCGTCTTGCCGACCTTGACCCCGGCGGCCTCGAGCGCCTCCTTCTTGGCCTGGGCCGTGCCCGCCGAGCCGGAGACGATGGCGCCGGCGTGGCCCATGGTCTTGCCCTCGGGAGCGGTGAAGCCGGCGACGTAGCCGACGACCGGCTTCGTCACGTGCGCCTTGATGTAGTCGGCGGCTCGTTCTTCGGCGTCGCCGCCGATCTCGCCGATCATCACGATCGCCTTGGTGTCGGGGTCGGCCTCGAACGCCTCGAGGGCGTCGATGTGCGTCGTGCCGATGACCGGGTCGCCGCCGATGCCGATGGCGGTCGAGAAGCCGAGGTCGCGCAGCTCGAACATCATCTGGTACGTCAGGGTGCCCGACTTCGAGACGAGGCCGATGGGCCCGGCGCCGGTGATGTTCGCCGGCGTGATGCCCACGAGCGACTCGCCCGGCGTGATGATGCCGGGGCAGTTCGGGCCGATGATGCGGGTGGCGCCGCCCTTCGACTTCGCCAGCGCCCAGAACTCCGCCGCGTCCTGCGCGGGGATGCCCTCGGTGATGACGACGACGAGCGGGATGCCCGCCTCGACGGCCTCGACGACGGCGTCCTTCGCGAACGCCGGCGGCACGAAGACGATCGAGACGTCGGCGCCGGTCTCGGTGATCGCCTCGGCGACCGTGCCGAAGACGGGCAGGGTGACGTCGCCGTGGGTGACGGTGGTGCCGGCCTTGCGGGCGTTGACGCCGCCGACGACCTGGGTGCCCGCCTTCAGCATCAGCGCAGTGTGCTTGGTGCCCTCGCCGCCGGTGATGCCCTGGACGATGACCTTGCTGTCCTTGTTGAGGAAGATCGACATGGTTGTGCTCTGTCCCTTTACTTCGAAGCCAGTTCGGCGGCCTTGTCGGCAGCCTCGTCCATGGTCGCGACGACGGTGACCAGCGGGTGCGCCGCCTCCGCCAGGATCCGTCGGCCCTCGTCGACGGCGTTGCCGTCGAGGCGCACGACGAGCGGCTTGGTGGCCGCGTCGCCGAGGATGCCCAGGGCCGAGACGATGCCGTTCGCCACGGCGTCGCACGCCGTGATGCCGCCGAAGACGTTCACGAAGACGCTCTTGACCTGCTCGTCGCCGAGGATGACGTCGAGGCCGGCGGCCATGACCTCGGCGCTCGCTCCGCCGCCGATGTCGAGGAAGTTCGCGGGCTTGACGCCGCCGTGCGCCTCGCCGGCGTAGGCGACCACGTCGAGGGTCGACATGACGAGCCCTGCGCCGTTGCCGATGATGCCGACCTCGCCGTCGAGCTTCACGTAGTTGAGGCCCGACGCCTTCGCCTTGGCCTCGAGCGGGTCCGCCGCGTCGGCGTCCTCGAGGTCGGCGTGGCCGGGGTGGCGGAAGTCGGCGTTCTCGTCGATCGTGACCTTGCCGTCGAGGGCGACGATGTCGCCCTGCTCGGTCAGCACGAGCGGGTTGACCTCGACGAGCGTCGCGTCCTCGCCGGCGTAGACCTCGTACAGCTTGACGAGCACGGGGGCGACCTTCGAGACGAGCTCGTCGGGGAACCCGCCGGCGCGCGCGATCTCTTCTGCCTTCGCGAGGTCGATGCCCGCGAGCGGGTCGACCTCGACGCGGGCGAGGGCCTCGGGCTTCTCGACGGCGAGCTGCTCGATCTCCATGCCGCCCTCGACGCTGCAGAGCGACAAGTACGAGCGGTTCGCCCGGTCGAGCAGCACCGAGAAGTAGAACTCCTGGGCGATCTGCGCACCGCCGGCGACCATGACGCGCTTGACGACGTGGCCCTTGATGTCGAGCCCGAGGATCGCCTCGGCCGCAGCCTCCGCGTCGTCCGGGGTCTTCGCCACCTTGACGCCGCCGGCCTTGCCTCGGCCACCGACCTTGACCTGGGCCTTGACGACGGTCACGCCGCCCATCTGCTCGGCTGCGGCTCGCGCCTCCTGCGGGGTGTCGGCGACGACTCCCGGCAGGACGGGCACGCCGTAGGACTCGAACAAGTCCCTGGCCTGGTACTCGAAAAGATCCACGCTGTTCTTCCAATCCGCATCGCTGCGCCAGTGCTCTGGAGGGGCTGCCGACCGAGTCGGCACCGGCCTCGTCGCCCACCTCGCGTCTGTCTCGACGTCGGGACGAACAGGCCTCGGCCAGCCTAGCGCCTGGCCTCCGGACCCCTCCCGGGTGCGTGCCCGAGGAAGCGCGGAGGGGTAGGGTCCCGACCCCCGGGGTACGGGCAGGGAGGAGTCACTGCCGATCCGCTGTGGACGACGCGCGTGTCGGTGGCCCCCGGCATCGTATGGACCACCTCGGCGCGCTCCGGTGCCGGGACGCACCACGAGGACGCCGCATGACCACCACCCGCACCGCCGCCCGCAGCAGCAGCAGCACGAGCCGCACACGCCGCGACAGCCGCACCGTCAGCGCCGACGAGCAAGCCCCCGACCGCGACCGCATCGCCGACGTCGCCGCCCGCCTCTTCGAGTGGGACGACCTCAAGCCCGCCCAGCTCGAGGCCGTCGAGGCTGTCCTCTCGGGGCGCGACACGTTCGGCATCATGCCCACGGGCTTCGGCAAGAGCGCGATCTACCAGGTCGCGGGCGCGCTGCTCGACGGCCCGACCGTCGTCGTCTCGCCCCTGATCGCGCTGCAGGCCGACCAGGTCGCAGGGCTCGTCGGGCACCCCGACGCCCCGCCCGCCGTCGACGTCAACTCGGGCCACACCGACGACGAGAACGACGAGAGCTGGAGGCGTGTCGACGCCGGCGAGGTCACCTACGTGTTCCTGGCCCCCGAGCAGCTGGCCCGCGACGAGACGGTCGAGCGGCTGGCGCGCGCGGGCGTGTCCCTGCTGGTCGTCGACGAGGCGCACTGCGTGTCGTCGTGGGGCCACGACTTCCGGCCCGACTACCTGCACCTGGGCGAGATCGTCGAGCGGCTGGGCCGACCGCCGGTGCTCGCGCTGACGGCGACCGGCTCCGGCCCGGTGCGCGACGAGGTGATCGAGCGGCTGCGGCTGCGTGACCCGCTCGTGATCAGCCGCGGCTTCGACCGCCCCAACCTGTCGCTCGCCGTGCACCGCCACGAAGACGAGGCCGAGAAGCGCCGCGCGATCGTGGAGCAGGTCGCCGAGCTCACGACGCCGGGCATCGTCTACGTCGCCACCCGCAAGGAGAGCGAGCGCTACGCCGACGAGATCGGCGAGCGCTGCCCCGACCGCACTGTCGAGGCGTACCACGCGGGCCTCCGCTCGGCCGAGCGCGGGGCGCTCCACGAGCGCTTCCACGCCGGCGAGATCGACGTGATCGTCGCGACGAGCGCCTTCGGCATGGGCATCGACAAGCCCGACGTCCGGTTCGTCGTGCACGCCGACGTGCCCGAGTCGCTGGACGCCTACTACCAGGAGATCGGTCGGGCCGGGCGTGACGGCGAACCGGCCGACGCGACCCTGCACTACCGGGCTGAGGACCTGTCGCTGCGGTCGTTCTTCGCCGCGGGGCTGCCGTCACGGGCGGAACTGCGGCGGGTGCACGAGGCGATCCGCGCCTCCTCGGGTCGGGTCGGGCGCAAGGTGGTCACCGAGGCGACCGGGCTCAAGCCGCGGCAGGTCTCGCGGCTCCTCGACCTGCTGCTCGAGGCGGGCGTGGTCGCCGAGACGACGACGGGCACTGAGACCTCGAAGGGCTACCGGGTCACGACCGACCTCGGGTCGAAGGAGGCGGCCGAGGAGGCGCGCCAGGTCGCCGAGGGACGCGAGCGGGTCGAGAAGTCGCGCATCGAGATGATGCGCACGTACGCCGAGTCGCACGGCTGCCGGCGGCGGTTCCTGCTCGGCTACTTCGGCGAGCAGGCGCCCGAGCGCTGCGGCAACTGCGACGACTGCCGTGCCGCTGCAGCCGAGCCCGACCGCCCGGCCGACGCCGAGGAGGCGCGGGTCGACGACCCGGAGCACGCTCCGCTCTTCGACCCCGACACCCGCGTCGCGCACCCTGCCTGGGGCGAGGGCACGGTGATGAGCACCGAGGGCGACCGCATGACGGTGTTCTTCGAGGGCGAGGGCTACAAGGTGCTCGCGCTCGAGGCGGTCGAGGAGCACCACCTGCTCACGGCCGTCTGAGCACGATCCCGGCGCGCGTTCCCTGTGAAGCTCCGTAGGGGCCGGGGCACGGGGCGGGAGTAGACGGGAACCACCTGACACACACGAGAGACACGGAGAACGAGATGTCGAAAGACAAGAACGTCGCCACGCAGCAGCTGATCGGCGAGATCCTGACCGCCCGCGAGATCGACCGACTCGGGGAGGGCTTCCACGCTGCCGTCGTCGACCACGACCCGGCGCCCGGCGCACCCGCTGGCGTCGAGGGCATCAAGGCGTTCTGGAGCGACTTCTTCACCGCGTTCCCCGACGCCGACCTGGGCGTCGAGACGCTCGTCGCCGACGACGAGAACGTGACCGCCGTCTTCACCATCAAGGGCACGCACACCGGGCCCTTCCAGGGCCACGAGGCGACGGGCAAGTCGTTCACCGTGCGCGGCATCCAGGTCGGCCGGTTCGACGACGACGGCCTGCTCGTCGAGCGCTGGGGCGCCACCGACGAGGCCGGCCTGCAGCAGCAGCTCGGCCTCGCCTGAGCCGCTCCCCCACCAGCAACACCCGCACCACAGCACCGCACCACCGACCGGAAGGACGCACCATGAGCGACCCCCAGACCCCCGCATCCTCGGGCGACGAGCCCTACGACGAGGAGACCCAGTTCGAGGAGAGCCAGCAGATCGTCACGAACGACGCGGTGGCCGGCGAGACCGTGCTGCCGGGCCTCGGCGACGGCAACGACGGCCCCACCGGCGGCTCGCCGCGTGAGGCCGAGCCGAGCCTGGCCGAGAACGACCTCGACGACCAGGACGTCGACCTCGACGAGACCGAGTAGCGCCCCGCCACTTAATCGAGGTGCGCGCGGCTCGGCCTGAGGCTGGGCCGACGTGAAAGCGACGAACCTCCGTAGAACATCCCGGAGGTTCGTCGCGTTCGCGTCGGTAACGGCGGGCACAGCCGCCGCTGACGAGGCCGGGGCTGCTTCCTCCCCTGACGTGGCCTCGTCCCACGCCGTCCACAGATCGACGAGGTGGGCGAGACTCCCCTGCCCGCGCCCCGTCATCGTCGTCGCATGACACCTCAGACCGCACGACCCAGAGCCGCTCGGCACCTGCTCCTGCCACTCCTGTTCCTCCTCGTCGCGGTGCTCGTCGCGCCGCTCGCCTTCGCGTCGCCCGCGGCGGCGGTGACCTCGACGGGGCTCGGCACGGGCTACCTCTGGCGAGGTGACGGCGTCTCGTACCTGGGCACCTACCTCCTCGCCGACGGCCGCAAGGCCTTCTGCCTCGAGGCAGGCAAGACCTCGCCCGTGGGCAACGAGTACGACACCGCGACCGGCGCCGACGTGTTCCCCATCTCGAGTGACGACCACGCCCGCCTCGCCTACATCGCCCGCACCTGGGCGGGCACCGACGACCAGGACACCGCGGCCGCCGGCCAGCTCGCCGTGTGGAGCATCACGGGCCTCGCCGGCAAGAGCGCCCGGTACTACGCGGGCCGGGCCAACGAGCGCTGGCCGATCGTGCTCGACAAGATGCAGCAGATGCTCGACGAGTCGACCCGCGAGGCCTCGACCTCCGTTTCGGCGTCGCTCGCGGTCGACCTGCAGCCCGACGGTACCGGCACGCTGCGCACCGACGTCGTCGTCGACCGAGTCACCGGCGGCCCGACCGTCCTCGACCCCGCGTTCTCGGGGGCCGTCTCGGTGACCGGCGCCGTCTTCGCCGACGGGACGACCACCTCCTCGGCACAGAACGGCGAGACGGTGTCGTTCCGGGCGACCGGCGACCTGCCCCAGATGACCGTCGGCGTGGAGTCCCGTTTCGACGACCTGCCGTACGGCCGCGTGATGACGGTCGGCAGCAGCGCCGCGGGCTCCCAGATGATCCTCTTCTCCGGCGGAGCGAGCATCACGGCGACCGGCACCGCGAGCGCCAGCGCGCTGTCGCCCCTGCCCTTCCGCCCTCGTGTCTCGACCGTGACGAGCGACGCCGTCGCCGAGCAGGGCGCGGTGCTCACCGACCAGCTCACGCTCGCCGTCGAGCCGGGTGAGGGGCTCTTGTCGGAGTGGGGCCGCATCGTCGTCGACGGAGGCTGGGCGCCCATCCCCGTGACCGTCCGCAGCCGCCTCCTCGGCCCGTTCTCCGAGCGCCCGGTCGAGGCCGCCAGCTGGCCCGTCGACGCGCCTGTCGTCTGCGACGTCGACCTGCGCGTGGTGGAGGGGCCCGGGACGTACACGACGCCCGGCTGCGAGCTCCCCGGCGGCGGCTGGTACACGTGGGTCGAGACGATCGACCCTGCCGACACCGCGCCCGAGGACGGCGGCGACCGGCTGCAGGGCTGGGGGTCCCCGTTCGGCACGGCCTCCGAGTCGACCGTCGTGCCCTGGGCGCCGCACGTCGACACGGCCGTCGGCGGCGCATCCGTCGTCGGGCCGGGCACCTGCGTGAGCGACTCGCTCCAGGTGAGCAGGTGGAACCCCGAAGTCGAGGAGGTGGTGGTCGACACGCTGCTCATCGGCCCGTTCGCCGAGCTGCCCCCGGTCGACACCGACCTTGGTGATGTCCGCGACCTCGAGACGGCAGGACTGGTGGCCGGACACGTCTCGACGACGCTGACCGGCGCCGGCCACGTGGAGACGCCGTGCATCACGGCCCACGACGTCGGCGGGTACGCGTTCGTCTTCACATCGCCGGGAACGGCCCCGGGGCCCGACTCGCACAAGGTCGTCCCGGCCTTCGCCGACATGCGGGTGCACGCGTCCGAGTCGTTCCGCGTCGAGGCACCGCCGATCGCTCCCGTCGTGCCGGCCGCACTCGCCTTCACAGGGTCCGGAGCTGGCGGTCTCGCCCTCGGCATCTCGCTCGCCGGAGTGCTCCTCGTCATGGGCGCGGCGGGTGCGCACGTCGGCCGGCGTCGTCGACTCCGATCCCGGGAGGGCGACGGGCCCGCAGCCGGCTCCGGTCAGCCGATCACGACCGAGACCGCTCTTCGATGACGAGGCGGGGCTGCCGGACGGCGGCTGGGTCACGGCACCGGCACCTGGGCCGGCTGGACGACACCGTCGCCGACGTTGACCTGGGCCACTCCGACGCGAGGGCGAACGGACAGCGAGCTCCGGGGCACGACCGCCCCGATCAGGTCGCCCTCAGCCGGCACCTGTGGGCTGAGGAGCGCTCCGCAGCGGCCCCGCCTCAGGTCGACGTGCCACCCCGTGAATCCGTGGGCCAGCTCGGCCGAGGATCCTCCGGCGACCATGGCCTGCCCCCGTTCCGCGCACGACGCGACGAAGTCGGCCAGCCATGCAGCAGCGGGGCAGTCCTTGACCGTCTCCGCATCGTCCACCACGAGCACACGGCGCCGCTGCCCACCGTCGAACCACGGCGCGAGGTCGGTGGCGGACACGGCCGCCGTCGCGAGCACCGAGAGGACGCCGGGCACGGACTCGAGCTCACGGAGCGGCGAGGCACGCGGGGCGACGACGACGAGCTCGGCGCCCTGTGCCAGCAGGGAGCGCGCCATCGTCAGGAGCACGGTGCTCCGTCCGCTTCGACCGGGCCCTGCAACGAGGAACGTCCCCGCTCCGGAGGCGAGATCGGGGCCGACCACGCCCATGTCGTCGCCCCCGAGGCCGACCATGGCGACCATGGCATCGGCCCGGAGGCCCGGCGAGCGCCGAGCCCAGGCCTCGCCGAACGCCACCGGCCCGTCGAGGCGCTCGAGACGGAAGGGGCGGCGGGCCGTCGGCACCGTCCTGTCCCGCTCCGTCGCGAACGCGCCGCGGACCCGCAGGGACTCGGCCTGGGCGCTGGCAGCAGGATCGTCGCACAGGAGTGCGACCTGCGTCTCGACGGCGGTCTCCGACGTGAAGCACCGCCCGTCCCCGATCCTCTCCGGCAGCGTCCTCGGCGACAGGCCGACGAGCCCGTAGTCGGCGCGGTCCGCGAGTCGCAGGACGAGCTTGTCCTCGACCATCGTCGCGAGCCGACCGGTGATGAGCTGCCGATCACCCGTGACGACGAGGTGCACCCCGACACCGGCGCCCTCGCGCAGCAAGAAGGTCACCTGCTCCACGGGCTCCCCGTGGTCGAGCTCGCCGAGCGAGGCAGTGAAGCCCTCCCACCGGTCGATCATGAGCACGACGTGCGGCATGCGGTCGGCGGGGACCGACGCCCGTCGTTGCTCGACGACGCTGCCGTGCCCCTGCCGGGCGAGCTCGTCCTGACGCCGCAGCGTCTCGGAGACGAGGCGCGCGAGCAGACGCCGGACACGGTCCACCTCGTTGCGCTGCACGACCGCGCCGGTGTGCGGCAAGGCCGCGAGCGGCAGGAGCGCTCCGCTGCCGCAGTCGATCCCGTAGAGGTGCACGTCGGCGCACGACGTCCGGTCGGCCACGGAGGCAGCGAGGGTCCGGAGCACCTGCGAGCGCCCCGACCTGGGCGCTCCGACCACGAAGAGGTGGCCCGAGGCGTCGAGGTCGACGACCGCCGGTTCCTGCGCCTGTCGAGCCGGGTGGTCCTGCAGGCCGAAGGGCAACGGCGCGAGCTCGGCGGCCTGCGCCCCTGTGCGCCCGGTCCGGCCGGTCGGCCTCGCCCCGGGCACCTCGGGCAGAGCGTCGAGCAGCACCACGTCGGGCAGGGCGTCGAGCCAGGGCCGGTGCGGGGCCGAGCCTCCCCTGAGCCGGTGAGCGGCGGCGGCCGCGGCGACGAGGTGTGCGAGATCGGTGACCTCGTCGTCGTCCGCTCGCACGTCCTCGGGAGGGAGCTCCGGTCTGGCACCGATCGTCGACCACGCCAGTCGACGGCTCCAGACGGGTCCGGTCTGTGGCACGACGGCACCGGGCGCTCGCGCGCCCACGCGTCCGGCCTGGAAGGGCAGGAGCGCGCCCGCGCCGAGCCTGACGAAGGCCCGGCCAGGGGTGGAGGGAGAGATGGCGGAGGCGTCCGGGGCCTCGATGACGTCGGTGCTCTCGGACGGGTCCGTCACCCTCAGGGCGATGCGCAGGGCCGTGTTCGCACGGATGTCGGCCGAGACGACGCCTGTGGGCCGTTGCGTCGCCAGGACGAGGTGGATGCCCAGGGAGCGCCCGCGCTGGGCGATGTCCACGAGACCGGTGACGAAGTCCGGCAGCTCCCGTACGAGGGAGGCGAACTCGTCGATGACGATCACGAGCCGCGGCAGGGCAGTCGTCAGTTGCCCCCGAGCGACCTGGTCGGCGTGGTCCTCGACGTCCTTGGCGCCCGCCTCCGCCAGGACGAGCTCACGCCGGTGGAGCTCGGCCCGGAGCGAGGTCAGCGCCCGCTCCACGAGGTGGCCGTCGAGGTCCGTCACCGTACCCACCGTGTGCGGGAGCAGTGCGAAGTCACGGAACGCAGCGCCGCCCTTGTAGTCGACGAGGACGAACGTCATCGCGTCGGTGTCGTTGGTCGCGGCCAGCGACGCCACGAGGCTCTGGAGCAGCTCGGACTTGCCCGACCCGGTCGTGCCCGCGACCAGCGCGTGCGGGCCGTCGGCGGAGAGGTCCACGGCGAACGGGCCGTCGATGCTCTCTCCGATCACGACGCGGGTGCTCGGGCCGAGTCGTCGCCAGCGGTCCAGGACGGCAGGAGCGTCCGGCTCGTCCAGACCGAGCAGGTCGAGGAGGCGAGAGGTCGAGGGCAGGCCGCCTGCCTCGCCCTCGTGGTCGACCTCGACGACCGGCGCCACGGCCCTCGCGACCGTCTCGTGCCAGCCCTCCGGCAGCTCGTCGGCGAGCACCTCCTGCACGCTCGTCGCGCGCTGTGCGGCGACGCCGTGCCGGTGCGCCCCGGCAGAGACGACGGCCACGCACTCTTCGGGCAGGGAGCGCTCGTCGACGTCGAGGCAGATCGCCCAGACCCTCACCGACGGCCCCTCCTTGAGCACGGTGACGAGCCCGGGCAGGGTGCGCAGCCGCCGGGCCCCGTCCACGACGACCACCACGTCGGGGGCGTCGTGGTCGACCGCTCCGCGCGCCTCGCGGGCCGCTCGCCGTCGGGCCTCGATGAGGGCCGAGAGCTCGGCGAGCCTGCGAGCGACTCCCTCCGCGTCGTGGCCCACCCGGATCGAGCACGAGCCACCGGCGCCGGGGCGGGTGTGTGGCAGCCATCGGAGCCACGACCAGTGCTCTTCGCCGGAGGGCGAGGTGAGCAGCACGACCTCGACGTCCCGCGGGCTCTGCAGCACGCCGATCTGCGCCAGCAGCCACGCGGCGAGCGGGCGGGCGTGCTCGTCACGGCCGGCGATCCCCACGACCCCGCAGCGGGGCAGGTCGAGGGTGACGGGGACGGCGTGCGCCTCGCGGGCGACGGTCCGCAGGTGCTCGAGCTCACGGGGGTCGTCGATGGTGACGCCCGAGGGGTGGTCCGCCGTGCCGACACGGAGGACGAGGTGATCCGGATCGGCGCGGCGACGCTCCCACAGTCGGGCACGACGACGCATCGCGATGTCGAGCACGGCGGCAGGGTCGGGGCAGCTCGCTCGCCGCTCCTGCTCGAGCTGGTGCACGGCTTCGTCTGCTGCGGAGAGCACCGACGACGTCGCCGCCTCGTGCTCGTCGAGCCTCCGTCGGTGGGTCAGCCGCCCGTTCCGCCGGTCGGACACGTAGTTGGCGACCAGCACGATCGGCGACATCAGGCCGAAGGCGAGGTACATGAGGTGACCGAAGAGGCCGACCATGACTCCGGCCATCGCGAGCGGGGCCAAGGCTGCGACGACCGGGAGCGGTCGGCGTGCCGGCGCCTGCGGCTCGGGCGGCAAGCGGAAGGCGGTCGGCGGCGATTCGGGGAGCAGCCGTGGTGGTCGGGCGAACTCGAGGTGCGTCCCGCTCCTCGCCAGGTGGAGCGCTGCGCCGGGCCGGCGCCCGGCGGCGACCCCGAGCAGGACGCTCCCGACGCGTACGACGGACGACTCGTCGAGCGGGACGGACTCGACGAGCGGTCGCCGGTCGACGGTCACGACGGGGTCGTCAGCGAGCCCGTCGCCGGCAGTCCCGTCACGCTCCGTCCCGAGTGCGGGCTCGATCGTGAAGCGCCGCGCGCCGTCGAGACGGAGGACGGCCGCGAAGGCAGGCACGTCGCCGTCGAGACGGACCGTTGCCCGCGGAGACGACCCGACGACGCACACACCGGGATCGACGACGAAGACGGTCCCGGCCCCCGGCCCTCCGACGACGCGGATGCTGGGCCCGTCATCGGGCAGGGGCGCGGGCCCGGGAGGTGCACCGATCGTCAGCACGCTCCCCTCGAGCACGAGCCCCTGCGCCACGCGCACGTCGAGGGCCACCGCACGGCCGTCGACGGTCACCGCTCCGTACCCCGATGCGTGCCGATCGGCGGTCGTCCCCGCTCCGAGGTGCGGCAGCGCCGACGCGATGAGCTGACCCACGGTCGTGTCGGGGTGCACCTCCCAGACCACGTCGGCCCGCTGGCCGCTCGTCACGTCGAGGACGGTCGCCGAGAGCCTCACTCCGCTCGGACGACGCTGATGCCGTCGATGAAGTCGTCGACGACGGGCAGGAGCAGCGGCACGTTCTCCGGCGGACCGAGCTCGCAGGTGATGCGCAGATCGAAGGGCTCGGACCGGAACGCGGTCACGACCATCGTGGTCAGCTGACCGGCGACGTCGGCGTGCACCAGGCCCCGGAGTCCTCGCCCGAGACCGTGGGCGGTGACCTCCTGCAGCACGGGAGGCTCCAGAGCGTCGAGATCCGTCGTGAGGACGAGGCGTCGGAGCAGGTCGTCACGGTCCCCCTCGCAGAAGGCGTACTGGATGCGGAGCAGCAGGAACTCGCTCGTGACGGACGGCAGGTGCAGGTACTTCAGTTCGTCCTCGTCCTGCCAGTCGGCGAGGTGCGCGAGCATCCTCGTCAGCCAACGCTTGTTCGCCCGTGTCGTGCCGAGTGACCTCGTGCACACGTCCCGAACGGTGGCGGCGACCCACGAACGCGGCCCCTCGTGGCCCTGGTGCGGCCACGAGGGCGGGAGGCAGATCCACGTGGTCGCGTCGTACCCGACGAGGATCTCCATCGGCGGGTCGTCCCGCGGGGCCACGGTCTGAGGCGCGTCGGTCATGGGGTGTTCTCCTGGTCGGTGTCGGGCTCTGGGCAGGTCGAGGGCGGCGGGGCGACGAGGCTGAGCGTCACTCGACCGGCCGATCAGTGATGAGGCGGCCGCCGTCGTCGCGCCATCGGACGGTCGTCAGCACCGCGTCGAAGAGCTCGACGAACGCGTCGGCCACCTGTCCGCGGCCCGGAGCCTCCGGCGCTTCGTCCGCGACGACCGTGAGGACGATCGAGACGAGCAAGTGGTCGTGCCCCACGACGCGGGCGAGGACGGCTCGCCGCCGGAGGACCCGCTCGCGTTCGTGCGGCGCCGCAGGCTCGAGCTCCCACGACACCGCGGGGTCGCCTCCCACCACGGTGGGCGTCGCACCGGCAGCGACCCGCGCGAGGAGCAGCCGGTCGAGGTCGCTGTGCGCGCTTCGCGTGACGGGCACGGCGGCGAAGACGATGCTGCACGCCACGCCCGCGTCCGGCACCGGTCCGGCGGTGACGTACGAGTCGAGCACCGCGTGGTGCACGTCGGCGTCGCCGACCCGCCGGAGGGCGTCGACGAAGCGCGTCTCGAACTCGGGACCGGGGCTGGTCTCGTACAGCTGATCGAGCACCGTCGCCAGCGCCGTCTCCGGCCCCGCGCCTCCCGGGATGCGGATGAAGCCCGGCGGCACCACGACCGAGTAGGAGGCGCCCCGCGCCCCGGACTCGCGGGTCACGTACCGCTCCCCCTTCACCGCTCGCTCCGGGAGGCGTGACGCTCTCGGGAGTGCTGCGCATGGTTGGCACGCGGCCTGAGAGGACGTCCACGTTGCACGAGGACGACTCCGAGGCCAACTGCCCCGGCCAAGCAGGCCACAGAACCAGGGATGAACGAGTCCCGGGGCCACTGCGGCGTGCCGAGGAACGCAAGAGCAAAAAGCACACCGTCAGCACCGCCGAAGAGCGCCAAGGACGACGTGAGCCAAGGCTGCAAGGTGGTTGCGGGCCACGCGGATGCTCGCAAGGAGCGAAGCACACCCGTCAACAGCAAGGGCATCGAGACCCAGAAGGGCCATGAGGGCAGGATGACGGGTGGCCAACGATCGTGCGTCTGCATGAGTTCGTCGCTGGGTGGAGCAGCATCCCCGTGTGCGAGTCGAAAGAGCGCGACGATGCCCAGGGCCGCACCGCTTCCCCAGTATTGAAGATGGGGTACAACTCCGGAGGCGATGACCGCCCAGTCGAACCATGTGCGACGGCGGGACGGCATGAGCCTCACCACGCCGTGCCCGAGCTGACACGAGCGGTGGGCACGGCGAGCTGCGATCGAAGTGCGACCAGGTCAGACCAGGCCTGTTGCCCGATGCTTTGAGCCTGACCAGCCCATGCCAGAGCTTGCAGCTGTTTGAGACTTTGCAGGATGTCAGCCGCGTGCTGCAGCTCGGCTGCTGACGCACCAGGCCGACCCTGTGCGAGGTACTTCGTCAGGTGCGCCGTGGTCGCGTCTCCCCCTGCCGCTAGGAGACTGAGGTCGAAGTCTCGCGGCCGACTGCGGTAGAAGGACTTGGCGATGACGGCTTCAGCCAGGGATGAAGACATTCCCTTGGCCGTCAATGCTTCAGCCTGAGCTCCACGCAAGGCGGCGACTGATCCTTGTGCGCTCCTGGTCAGGACCTTGCCTGTCCCGAGCGTAGCCAGCGACAGAACCGCAAACCCCACATCGACGAGGGTCGAGGTCCCTGCCAAGGACCGCGCGAGGGTCAGCCCCACGCCCACGAGCGCGAGCGCCAGCGCCAGCGGACCTAGGACAGGGAAAGCAAGGCACAAGAACCCGACCATGATGCTGACGCGGTCGAGCACGTCCACGATCTGCCCGATCCACGCGTCGTTCTCGCGCATCCAGTCCTGGAACGACTCGAAGCCCGGAGCGAGCGCATCGCGCAGCGCCGATCCCTCCCAGGCCACGGCGATCGCATCACCGACCTCGCTGACCGCCGTCCCGACCGCGTGGGCCACGCCTCCGAGGTCGTCCCAGAGCGAGTCGTGCAGGCCGTCGTCCGTGGCATCGTCGATGCGCCGGATCGCGACCACGGCGGCAGCGTCGGCGGCGGCGTGGGCGGCAGCGAGGCGCCGCGCCGACGTCGCCATCCGGTCACGCGCCTCCTCGCGTCGCACCTGCTGAACGGCAGCCCAGTCCTCGTATTGCTGCTTCGCCGGCCCCTCGGGCTCGAGCATCGCGCGCCCCTCGTAGGTCGTCACGAGGCGGTCGGCGGCGTCGAAGTCCTCCCTCGCACGGTCGTTGTCGCGCACCGCGGGACGCGAATCCTCGAGGGCGCTCGCCAGCGACCCTGCATACGCCCCCAACGCGGCCCCGGCCTCGACGTAGCGCCCTCGTGCCGCGCTGAGCCTCGATGCGAGGTCCGCGGCCTCGAGCAGGAACGCCGCCACGGCCTCGCTCTCGGCCGACGACGTGTCGAGCGACCTCAACGACGACGCGGCCGAGCCGATGGACTCGGCGGTCAGTGAGAACCGCTGCGCCATCCGGTCGACGACGGCAGGGTCGCCCGGGACGACGGACAGGGGAGACGACCACGAGTACGCCATCAGTCCTCACCTGCCAGCGACGCCGCGAGTTCCGCGTCCGCGGCGTCGAAGCCGTCGGCGATGCCGAGGGCGGACGCGCCGAGGTCGCCGATCGCCTCGGCGAGCTGCCGCCGTGAGTCGTCCCAGCCTGCGGCGAAAGACCGGACGCGCTGCGCGAGACCGGCATGGCCGCACGCGTCCGCGTCGTCGATCCCGTCACCGCCTGCCTCGAACGCCGTCTTCACCTCGCCGAGCGTCGTGAACAGCGACCGGAGGTCACCCGTGTCGACCATGAGGCTCGATCGAGCCATGTCATCTCCCCCTCTCGGGTGGTCACCCTTCCCGCCGGCTCGGCGAGACGGGCGTCCGTCGTCGGGTCGGGCGTCAGCGGAGGCTGCTGGCGAGCTGCTCGTCGGTGCTCTGCAGGGCGTCAGCTGCGCCCTCGAGGAAACCGGCCATCCCCTCGATCGCCTGGATCGTCTTGCTCGCCCCGCTCGTGAACTCGCCGTAGGCCGAGTCGAACGCCTTCGACGACCGATCGGTCACGAACCCCGAGCCGACGAGGGTGTCGATCTGCGACTTGAGCTGGCTCAGCTGGTCCTCGATGGCTCGCTGTCCGTTGCGGAGCTGGGTCGCCTGGGTGCGGATGTCGTCGAAGGTGACGGAGACGTTTGCCATGGGTGGTCCTCTCTCGTGGCGACCCGCTCTGAGCCGCCGGCATTAACATGTCACATGGACAGACCGTTCGGGACGCATTCCACAGGGAGGAGACGAGATGACACGAGGATCAGGATCGGGGAGGGATCGCCGACAGGCACCGGAGCACAGGCGCCCCCTCACCGGGGACGACGTCGAGGTGCTCCGACGCGACGGCCTCCTCAGCAAGGTGATCCGACTGCCTGTCGTGGCAGGGGCACCGTCCGTCCCGATCCCCCCGCTCCCGCGCATCGCCCTGCCCGCGCTCACGGCGCCGGCAGCCGCACCGTCAGCCACACCGACAGCCGCCCCCGCCTCGATCCGGGACGAGGGGCACAGGCCAGACCACGACCTGTGCCTCGCAGACGGAACGAGGACTCGGGTCACGTCGGCGGGGCTGGTGGTGGGCCGCCGCCGGTCATCGGCGACGGCCCCTGACGCGTCCTCGACCCCGCGGCTCGAGCTCGGGGACGAGTCGAGGTCGCTGTCCCGCGAACACGCTCACCTCGTCGCCGACGCCCACGGCACGGTGAGGGTCACCGACCTCGGCTCCGGCAACGGGACGACGGTGCAGCGGCTCGGAGGCACGACCGTCGAGCTCGTGCCGGGTGCCCCGCTCGTCTTGAGGGCCGGCGACGTCCTCCGCCTGGGCGGGACGACGGCCTTCCTGCAGGAGGCGCGATCGAGCCACGAGGACGTGGAGCGCCCCAGCTCGCTCGAGCCTGCCTAGACCTTCTCGATGGGTGCGACCTTGATCAGCAGCTTCTTGCGGCCGGCGGTGTCGAAGAGCACCTCGGCGATGCGGCGGGCGCCCTCGCCGGTGACGGCCATGACGCGGCCCTCGCCGAAGTCGACGTGCGAGATGCGGTCGCCTGTCTCGAGCACCAGGTCGCCGTTGTCGCGCACCGTGCCGGTGACGCGGTTGGCCCACTCGGTCTTCGGCTTCGTCTTCGCCGCCGCCGTGGCGCGGTCGTAGCTGCCGCTGCCGTAGCCGCCCGACGCGCGCGGGGTCGCCCCGCGGTTGGTGTCGGGGCCGCCCTCGCGACGCGCGTTGAGAGCCCGCGGCTGGGTGCCTCCTCGACTGGTCGCCATGCCCGGCGACTGCTTCCAGTCGATCAGGTCGACCGGGATCTCTTGCAGGTAGCGCGACGGCATCGCCACGTTCACCTCGCCGAACTGCGCCCGGGTCATCGCCAGCGACAAGAAGAGCTGCTTGCGGGCGCGCGTGATGCCGACGTAGAACAACCGGCGCTCTTCTGCGGGGCCGCCGGGCTCGCTCGCCGACATGCGGTGCGGCAGCAGGTCTTCTTCGACACCGGTGAGGAACACCGCCTCGTACTCGAGGCCCTTCGCCGTGTGCAGGGTCATCAGCGAGACCGTGCCGCTCGAGTCGTCGAGGTCGTCGGCTGCGGCGACCAGCGTCACCTCGGTGAGGAAATCGAGCAGGGTGCCGTCGGGGTTGTTCCGCTGGAATTCTTTCGTGACCGCGACGAGCTCGTCGATGTTCTCGGCCCGCGCCTCGTCTTGCGGGTCTCTCGACGCCCGCAGCGCCTCCACCAGACCGCTGCCCTCGATCAGCCGGGTGAGGATCTCGTGCACCGGCGCCGTGTCGGCCGTCGCCTGCACCTCGTCGAGCAGGGTCGCGAGACCGGTGATCGCGCCCGTCACCTTGGGGCCGAGGCCGAGCTCGCGGGCGTTGCGCATCGCGTCGCGCAGGGGCGCCTCGCGCTCGTCGGCCCAGCGCTGCATCGCCGTCTCGGTCGCCGGGCCGATGCCGCGCTTCGGCACGTTCATGATGCGGCGCAGCGCCATCGGGTCGGAGGGGTTCGCGACCGTGATCAGGTACGCCATCGCGTCTTTGATCTCGGCCCGCTCGTAGAACTTCGTGCCGCCGAGCACCCGGTACGGGATCGCCGAGCGGATGAAGATCTCTTCGAGCGCACGGGTCTGCGAGTTGGTGCGGTAGAAGACGGCGACGTCTTTGTAGGCGGTGCCCTGCTCGTGCAGCTTCGCGATCTCGTCGGCGACGAACTGCGCCTCGTCGTGCCCGGTGTAGCCCGTGAACCCGACGATCTTGGCGCCCTCGCCGACGGTCGTGAAGAGGTTCTTGGCCTGCCGGTCGAAGTTGTTGGCGATGACGGCGTTGGCCGCGTCGAGGATGTTCTGGGTCGAGCGGTAGTTCTGCTCGAGCAGCACCACCTTCGAGTTGGGGAAGTCGCGCTCGAACTCGACGATGTTGCGGATGTCGGCGCCGCGGAACGCGTAGATCGACTGGTCGCTGTCGCCGACCACCGTGAGCGACGCCCCGGGGATGCGACCGCTGCCGTCGCGCATCGACTGCACGAACTGCCCGCCGCGCTCGAGGGCGTCGACGTGCTCGGGGTCGACGGGACGCGTCAGCTCGCGGATCAGCGCGTACTGGGCGTGGTTCGTGTCCTGGTACTCGTCGACCAGGAGGTGGCGGAACCGCCGCTGGTACGTCGCCGCCACGTGCGGGAACGCCCTGAAGAGGAACACCGTCTGCGAGATCAGGTCGTCGAAGTCGAACGCGTTCGCCTGCTGCAGCGACCGCGTGTACTGCCGGAAGATCTCGAGGAACATCACGTCTTGCGGGTCGCCGGCGTTGATCTGCCGGGCGTACGTCTCGACGTCGCTGAGCTCGTTCTTGAGCTTCGAGATCTTGCCGGCCGCCTGGCTGACGGTGAAGCCGAGCGAGTCGGCGTCGAGCTGCTTGAGGATGCGCTTGAGCAGCGCCTTCGAGTCGGCCGAGTCGTAGATCGTGAAGCTCTTCGTGAAGCCGAACTGCTCGGCCTCACGACGCAGGATGCGCACGCACGCCGAGTGGAACGTCGAGATCCACATGCCCTCGGCCGCCTGGCCGACGAGCTGCTGCACGCGTTCGCGCATCTCGGCCGCGGCCTTGTTCGTGAAGGTGATGGCGAGGATCTGGCTCGGCCAGGCCTCACGCGTCGCGATCAGCCCGGCGATGCGGCGGGTCAGCACGCTCGTCTTGCCCGAGCCGGCACCGGCGACGATCAGCAGCGACTGCCCGCGGTACTCGACCGCCTCTTTCTGCTGCGGGTTCAGCCCCGCGGTCAGGGGATCACCGGCAGAACCGGAAGCGTCAGAGGGCTCGAGCACGATCGTCATGGCGCGGCCAGTCTAAGCCGGGCCCCCGACATCCGAGCCGGGACGGAGGAGGCGCGCCAGCCGAGCGAGCACCAGCTCGAGCACCAGCTCGAGCACCAGCTCGACGACCAGGTCAGAGAGGCACGCCCGCTGCCCAGACCACGAGGGCGTAGAGCCCCGTCTGTGCGCCGGCGGCGAAGAAGACGACGTACCACGTCCCCCGCGGCGCACTGGTGCGCACGCGGTCGAAGAGCCGGCTCGGCCACGGCGCCCGGAACGGTCGCGGCGGCACGAGCCAGCGCTCCGGCCGGGGCGGCAACGACCGCGCCGCGTCGATGTGCAGCCACCGCTCGTCGCCCGTGTGCACGGGAGTGAAGAAGAAGCCCACGAAGCGCACGCCGGTGAGCAGCCAGCCGACCTCGAGGTCGGAGTCGGGGAGGTGCGGCGAGCGTCCCGTGCGCTGGGCCACCGCCTCCTCGTGTCGTCGTGTGCGGACGCGCGCGATCCAGACGGCCGGCACGACGCTCGTGCTCAGGACGGAGCTCACGGTGAGGCCGCACATCATCGCGGCGAAGGGGCCGACGACGAACAGGCCGGCATCGGTTCCCCGCGCAGCCGAGACGGGCCCGGCCACCACCAGCACGGCCCAGAAGACGGCGACCGGCACCTGCACGAGGGTGAGCACGAGGGCACCGAGGCACGCGACGACCGCCCGCGCGAGCAGCACCTCCGAGCGCTGCCACCACCGGTCAGCGCTCACGACCTCGCCCTCACAGCGCCTCGCGCACCGCGACCGCGCGCTCGGGGTGGTCGGCGAACACCCCGTCGAGGCCCAGCGCCATCAGGTCGGCGAACTCCGACTCCCAGTCGCCCTCCGCCTCCTTGCCGCCGGCCTGGCGGTTGCCCTTCGCGAGGAACGCGTTCTCGATCCGCAGGGTCCAGGCGAACACGTCGAGCCCGACCGCGTGCGCGCGGTCGACCAGCTCGGGCCGGGTCTCGCCGGAGGGGTGCAGCAGCATCGCCTTGTCGAACGACACCCCGTGCAGGCCCGCCTCGACCAGGGCCGCCAGCGACGACTCGTCGAGCTGGTCGGCGTAGGTCGGCGCCGCCGAGCCGAGCCGAGCCGCCTGGTCGGCCGCCGAGCCCGCCTTTTCGACGAGCCAGACGAGGCTGCCGCCGACTCCCCTCTCACGGAGCTGCCACAGCACGGTCTGCTCGAAGCTCTCGACGGTGAGGCGCGAGTCGTCCGCCCAGCCGTGCTCGGCCAGCTCGGCGGCGACGAGCTCGTCGAGGGGCAGCCCGAGCGCCTCGAAGTGCTGGGCGTGCTTGACCTCGGCAACGAGGCCCACCGCGCGCGGGGCGTCGTCGAGCAGCCGCAGCAGGTCGCTCAGCCGCTGGATGCCGCCCTCGCCGTCGTGAGCCGCACTGAGCGGACGGAGGTGCGGCAAGCGCTCGCGCACGGTCAGGGTCGCGAGCTCGGCCCAGGTGAAGTCCTCGGTGAACCAGCCCGCCACCTCCCTGCCCTCGATCTGCTTCGTGGTGCGCCGGTCGGCGAACTCGGGGTGGTCGGAGACGTCGGTCGTGCCCGAGATCTCGTTCTCGTGCCGCAGCACGAGCACGCCGTCACGGGTGGGCACGATGTCGGGCTCGATCGCGTCGGCCCCCAGCTCGATGGCCAGCCGGTAGGCCGCCTCCCCGTGCTCGGGCCGGTGCCCGCTGGCTCCGCGGTGGGCGATGACGAGGGGGCGAGGCGACATGGCAGCCACGGTACCGGCGACGGACGACGGACGAGGAGGCGCAGCGTCGACAGGCAGCTGCACCCCGGCCCCGAGACGGTGCAACCCTGCAGCCGGTGCACGTTCGCCTGCCGCGAATACGGGCCTCATCAGGCAAATCCCCAGCCCTCCCCTGGCCGACACCCGTTAGCCTCATCTGTACGGCGACGCAGCACACAGCACCTCGCGTCGCGACCACGTCTCACGACCAGAAGAGGAACTCCCTTGGCATTCTCGAATCCCGGCTTCAGTCAGTCGCCGGCCTTCTCGGAGAAGGGCGCCGCCGTCATCCGACAAGAGCGCGCCGCTGCGGGACAGCGCCCCGTCGAGTACAACGGCATGACCGCCGAGCAGCTGCAGGATCTCTACACGCAGCCCGCCGCCGGCCCCGTCGAGACCGACCGCATGACCTACGAGGACACGATCACGAAGACGGTCATCGCCTTCGCCGTCGTCGCCCTCGGTGCGGCCGTCGGCTGGTTCATCCCGGCCCTCGCCATCGTCGGTGCGATCGCGGGCTTCGTGCTCGCCCTCGTCAACATCTTCAAGAAGCGCCCCTCCGCCGGTCTGGTGCTCGCCTACTCGGCGGCCCAGGGCCTGTTCGTCGGTGGCATCTCGTCCATCTTCGAAGCGCAGTTCGACGGCATCGTCACGCAGGCGCTGCTCGCCACCGCCTCGGTGTTCGTCGTCACCCTGCTGCTGTTCCGCAGCGGCAAGATCCGCGCGTCGGCCAAGGCCACGAAGATCTTCATGATCGGCATGATCGGCTACGCCGTCTTCTCGCTGCTCAACCTGGGCCTCATGGCCTTCGGCGCCAACTCGAACCCCTGGGGCCTCCGCGGCACCGACATCCCCGGCACCAGCATCCCGATCGGCTTCGTCCTGGGCATCCTCGTGATCCTCATGGCCGCCTACTCGCTGGTGCTCGACTTCACGAACATCAAGACGGGCGTCGAGCGCGGCGCCCCGCGCATCTACGGCTGGTCGGCCGCCTTCGGCCTGGTCATGACCGTCGTGTGGCTGTACGTCGAGATCCTGCGTCTCCTCGCCATCCTGCGAGGCAACGACTAGCAGGCCCGCGACACCAGGAGGCGGGGCTCGTTCCGAGAGGGACGGGCCCCGCCTCTGTGCGCCCGGCGCCCACTGACTGTCTCCCGACGCGGAAACGACGAAGCGACGCGGAACCCCGCGTCGCTTCGTCGTCTTCGCGCAGCTACGTGCTGCGCGAGATCATTCCCACTCGATGGTGCCCGGCGGCTTCGACGTGACGTCGAGCACGACGCGGTTGACCCCGTCGACCTCGTTCGTGATGCGGTTCGAGATCCTCGCCAGCACGTCGTACGGCAGGCGCGTCCAGTCCGCCGTCATGGCGTCCTCCGACGAGACCGGGCGCAGCACGATCGGGTGGCCGTAGGTGCGACCGTCGCCCTGCACGCCCACCGAGCGGACGTCGGCGAGCAGCACGA
>Ga0308167_1001853_pt1 | contig 22080 bp, 22 predicted proteins | sample PhyCR1_2_FD_202138 | JGI IMG/M metagenome (GOLD analysis project Ga0308167, IMG submission 202138) | Phyllosphere microbial communities from UC Gill Tract Community Farm, Albany, California, United States - DLSLRC.R1 | ecosystem: Host-associated > Plants > Phyllosphere > Unclassified | place... | reverse complement strand
ACCCGGGCGCTTCCGGACTGCTTCGAGTCCTTCTAACACCTGTATGGCATCATCATTATAATTGTTTAAATCTGTCGCCATGTTTTTCACCTCAAATAGAAAAAACGCCGAATTTTCCAAACGTTCGTTCGTTTTTCTAGTAGTCTGTATCTAATTGTAGGCATCTTCTTGCTATCTGACAAGGATAATCTAGAAAACAAGTGAAAAAGACACCTACGGCAAGTGCGTAGATGTCTGGTCGAATCGCTCTTATAGGTACTGGTGTTCAATCTTAATACAACGGTTTTCGATATACGGAATCCCGGCACCGAGGGCTAAGCTTTCCGCTTCGACGCTCGATAATCCGAGTTGATTCCAAATCATACCGACATCGCCGTGCGCGACAGCATCCTTGGCAACGTCCGCTAAAAACTCCGACCGGCGGAAGACATCAACGATATCGATGTGTCCCGGAATACTGGCGACACTCGGGTACACCTTCTGTCCGTTCCATTCATTTAACGTCGGGTTGACCGGAATGACTTCGTAACCATGCTGGACCAGGTAATCGGCAATCCAGTTTGCCGTTTTGCCCGAATCGCTGGATACCCCGACGACGGCGATCCGTTTCGCGTCTTTTAATAACTGCCGTGCTTGTTGATCTGAAATCATATGATTTCCCCCTTATGGTGAATACAAGATAGTCTTAGTCTATATACCCGATTCAATTTGGATTAAGCCTTTCAACTGGAGGAAGGTACACGTTCGAGGTGTAAAAACCAGAAACGGTCTGTACGAAAACGAGACGACCAACTACCCGCCGGAACGAATTTCGATGCAACTGAGAGCGAAATGATTTTCTGTGAAAAATAATCATCTAATTAGTTTACATAATATTATTATTGTATTTAATTGTCGTTATAACGATAAAAAGCTGATTTGCAACGAGTCGAATGGTTACCCGTCTTCACCCATTTCGATGCAACTGAGCGCTCCCTGTCTGACAATTTAACGTTGCGTGAAATAACTATTTCACGCAAACTAGTGTACCGTCTACCAACGTTTGGTATACTCATGACAGAGAGGGGATAGAATGATGAGTTTGTTTAAAAACCTAGGAAAAACAGTAAAACCGATACCCCTTCCCGCCCATACGATGGATCTGCCGGGGTATGTCCGGATGCCGGACTTCATCCGGTCCTATATCGATCACTTGGCTTCAAAAAATTTCTCGAAAGCAACGATGCGGCGGTATGTCTACGATTTTGATTCGTTTTTCCAGTTCGTTGCGGAAGCATCGGGAGAAGCAATTCAGGCGCGGGATATCACGCAAGAAGCGTTTCTTGAAATTGACGGGTCCGGGATTGCCGCTTATGCGGAATACTTAGCGTTAACGAAACAAAATGCCCCGAGTGTCATCAATCGGAAACTATCGGCCTTGCAGTCGTTATTCCGGCATTTGATTGATATCGGCGTGCTGTCGGAAAATCCGGTCGCGAAAATCAATCGTCCGAAACAGGCGAAACGGGATCCGGTTTACTTAACGAAACGCGAATGGGACGAACTCATGCAGCTGTTGCCGTCGAACGTCGAGATGAATGCCCGGGAAGCCACGCATTATGAGCGGGATCGCGTCCGGGATATCACGTTGTTTCAGCTGCTCGGGTACAGCGGGATGCGGCTCAGCGAAATGACACAATTGACCTGGAATGCCGTCGATTTCCATGAAGGGACGATTCGCGTCATCGGGAAAGGCAACAAAGAACGTGTCATCCCGCTCGCGAAACCGGTCCGGGTCGCTCTGCGAAAATTTGCGGCGCATTACAGTTTGACGATGCGGGGACCTGAACCGATTTTTCAGAAGCAAGGAAAAGCACTGAGCCCCCGGGCGGTCCAACATATCTTAAAGCGGCACGTCGACCGCTTGCGTCCGGTTTTGCCGTTTTTGGAACGGAAACAGATCACGCCGCACAAATTACGGCATACATTCGCAACGCGCCTCGCGACCGGCGGGGTCGATGTCTTGACGATTCAACAGTTGCTCGGTCACGAATCAGTCGCAACGACCCAGGTTTATGCCCATATTGGTGATCGGGAGAAAAAACGGGCGATTGAATTATTTGATAGTGAACGATAATTGTATTATGTCACCTATATCCTGATGAAAGGAGTAACGGGATGAATTATGGACTAAGTGAACGGAAAATCAAACAAATGTCGGATACCTATGCGTTTCGTCGCGGCAAACGCTATGTCGCCGCTAAAAAAGTCACGCTGCGAAACTACCAATCCGGTGACTTGCTTGTCGAAGCCGCCGTTCAAGGCGAAGATCTGTTCACCGTCACCGTCCGCGTCAAGGAACACGGCGTAGATGCGGGCTGCAACTGTCCGTCACTTGCGATGGATCAATCGTTTTGCGGACATATCGTTGCCGTGTTGCTAGCGATGCATCATGTGCAAGTCTACGGCACACCTGGCGGAAATCAATCATTAATCCGTCCGTTTGCGACGACGCGGCAGACCGAAGATGCCGCGGTGACGGCTTATTTGCAAACATTAAGTAAAGCAGAACGGGCAAAAATCAGATTTGATGTCAACGGTTCGGCGATTGTGATGGAAAGCATCACGGCGCAACAACGTTTTATCATCAGCCCAATGTATTTTGACCGACTTTTACAAAGGCGTGACCACTTACGGAATCTTGCCGATGTCTGGCTCAGTCCCCCGCTCAAACAACGGCTCGTCAGCGGTCCGCCGACGGTCGAGCTGGCGCTGGACCGGGAAGCTGGTGGACTTGAACTGCTCGTGACGTTTAGCTATCAGGGAGTTCGGATCAATCCGTTGCAAGAGAAAAATTGGCTCGGGCGCGATGTATCGCTCGAAGGAGCAGTCCTCCGCTACGTGACGGAGAGTGGCTTCCTCGAGCGGAACGGTCGCTATCGATTAGAGGAAGAAGCGGCGGAATATCAATTTCTGAAAGGTTTGCTCGATCCCCGTGTCGTTTACGGTGAACTCGTCGTTCAAGTGACGGAAAGTATCCGCCAATCCTTACCGAACGGACCGTTCCATCCGCGGATTGATGTCGACACGACGGACCGCTTGGATTGGTTAACCTTCCGCTTTTCCATGGACGGGATTCCGGAAACGGAACTGAAGCGGGTCCTCGCGTCACTTGTGACCCGGAAAACGTACCACCGCTTAACGAATGGTCAGTTCGTTTCCTTTGAGACACGAGCCTTTCAACAATTGCAACGTCTGTTTCGGCAACTCGAAGCCGCGGAACAGGATCAACTCGACGCGGCGCTCCGGATGCCGGCCCTGCCGAACCTCAAGCATTTGGTCGGTGCCTCGTTCTTACATGTTCATAAACAGTTGACGGAACGGTGGTTGGAGCTGAAAAACGGAACCGGTGTCTATCTGAACTTCCCGGACATACTCGACCAGTCGTTGTATCCGTACCAACGGGCAGGCATCCAGTTCATGGCCAATCTCGCCGGACATGACGGACACGGAATTTTAGCCGATGAGATGGGACTCGGGAAGACGATCCAGGCAATCGGTTATCTCGAGACACTTCCGGCAGGGCGGATGCTGATTGTCGCCCCCGCTTCCCTGCTCCATAACTGGCAGGCGGAGCTGAAGAAATTTGCACCGACGAGAACGGTTCATCTGTTGACCGGAGCGCGAAAGCATCGGTTGGACCAAATCGAGACAGTACCAGCAGACGGGATTTTTCTGATTTCCTATCCGTCGTTACGGACCGACATGGAGGCACACCAAACCGTCGAATACGACGTCGTAATTTTTGATGAGGCACAACATCTGAAGAATCCGGCGTCACAAACCGCTGTCCGCTTGCGCCGGATTCGGGCGAAACGTCGGTTTGCCTTGACCGGAACGCCGCTTGAAAACCGGACTGATGATCTCTGGTCGATTTTCCGGGTCATTTTCCCGTCTCTGCTGCCGGACTTGCCGACGTTTCAGACGTGGTCGCACGACGAAATCAAACGTTTTGTCCGTCCGTTCATGATGAGGCGGACAAAAGCGGAAGTCCTGCAGGATTTGCCGAAAAAGCAGATTGTCCATCACTATACGGAGCTTGGTCCAACGCAAAAGAAACTCTACGCCTCGTACCTTGCAAAACTGCAACTGGAAACACTGCAGCATCTTGACGAAACGAAACGTGAGGACCGGATCAAGCTGCTCGCCGGTTTAACGCGTCTGCGGCAGATTTGCTGTGATCCAGCCTTATTTGTTGACGGCTATACCGGTGAATCGACGAAACTCGAACGCCTGCTGTCGTTAATTGAAGAAAAACGGGCAGCGGGACACCGTCTGCTGATTTTTTCCCAATATACGAAGATGCTCGGCCGGATCCGGGAACGGCTGGCAGAACGGCAGCTGGATCACTTTTTATTGACCGGTGAGACACCGGTCGAAAACCGGGTGTCGATGTGTGACCGCTTTAATGCCGGTGAAACGGACCTGTTTTTAATTTCCTTGAAAGCCGGCGGGACCGGTCTGAACCTGGCGACCGCGGATACCGTCATTTTATACGACAGCTGGTGGAATCCGGCTGTCGAACAGCAGGCGGCGGACCGGGCCCACCGGTTAGGGCAACAGTCGCCCGTCGAAGTGATTAAGTTACTGATGACAGGAACGATTGAAGAAAAGATGGCCGAATTACAGGATCGCAAGGCGATGATGATTGACGCCGTCTTGTCGGATCAACAGACCGATGTGTTGACGATTCGTGAGCTTGTCCGTCTGCTCGACTTCCCTGTTTCAGACCCTTCTTCGGTCGGTAAATCGTAAAAACAGAAGAAAATCTCAAAAAAATCAAAGACCTTTCATCCGTTGCCCTTCAACGGGTTGGAAGGTCTTTCGACAATTAAATGTATAGAAAAAGGTTTTAACTTTTAAAAATCGGGGGTATATCTACATTAGCACCGTACAACACGGTCGCTTTTCAATTATTGTTTCTCAATATCAGCGTAATGACCTGGGAGAGAAATGCTACTTACTCACTTCGTTTTTCATTTCTGATGAAATCCAATGAAACTAGCATTTAGCGCACGATTTTCTATATGGGACCCTGCTGTCCCACTCCTACATTCATTACCTTTTGAGGGCTATACCAAATTCAAGGGGGAAATGAACATGTCAGTAACATTAAAAGTAGAAGAACGCGAAGTACGCCCACGCTCACTTAGAAAGCAATTACGTCATGAAGGAAAAGCTCTTGGTGTCGTGTATGGCTACAAAGTGGAAAGCACACCGATTTCATTCGATGAAAAAGCATTGGTCAAAGTTATCCGTGATCACGGTGAAAACGTCTTGGTCGCTCTTCAAATCGGCGGCAAGAAAGTCAACACATTAATCAACAAGCTCGATATGGATATCTTTACACCAACGATTAAACACGTTGAATTCATCGCGGTTAAAATGGATGAAGAAACAGAAGTTGAGACGGATATCGTCCTCGTCGGCGAAGCAGCCGGTGCAAAACTTGGCGGATTCCTTTCACAAACACTCTTTAAAGTAACAGTTGCCGCAACACCAGATAAATTACCGGAACGCATCGAAGTCGATGTAACGGATCTTGCAATCGGTGATTCCATCACAGTTGCTGATCTTCCGGAAGAAAAAGATTTCCGTGTCGTCACAGAAGGTGACATCCAAGTTGCAGCAGTCGTTGAATCGACACTTGAAGCTGAACTTGAAGAAATCGAAGAAGCTGAAGCTGAAGCACAAGCAGCGGATGCAGATGCATCAACAGATGATTCAGAAGAAACATCTGAAGAGCAAGCTGAAGAAAACAAAGAAGACAAAGAATAATCTTTTCTCCCCTCCCCTCGCGGAGGGTTTTTTTATGGGGATTGACAAGTCGGAGCGTCAGACGTACAGTGAAAGCTGTACACCACAATACACATCCACTAGGGGAGCCATTTGGCTGAGACGATTCACTTCGGACCCTTTGAACCTGATCTAGTTCATACTAGCGTAGGAAAGTGGAGCGGACCCATTCGTGCCCTTTTTCTGTCCCCGGACAGTTGACGCGACCGCTCTCTTTTCTAGAGGGCGGTCTTTTTGTGCTTTCTTCGTAGATGTACATTTAAAGGAGAACTGATTATGAACAGTTGGAAAATGAAAGAAATTATCGTCATGATGATGCTCGCAGTCGCATGCGGCGTTCTCTACTTAGGCTGGTCAACGTTATGGTTGCCAATCTCTGCCATCTTCGGACCGGTCGGATCAAACTGGATGTTCGGCATCTGGGTTATTGCCAGTCCCCTCGTCGCCTACATCGTACAAAAACCGGGTGCGGCTTTGATTGCCGAAGTCGTCGCAGCCGCGGTCGAACTGTTTACCGGCAGTCACTTCGGTTTATCGGCTTTATTGATTGGCCTTGCGCAAGGCATCGGTGCTGAGATTGCTTTTCTGTTATTCGGGTACCGGACATTCAATACCTTTACCTTGATGTTGTCTGGCGTATTTGCCGCAGTCGGCAGCATGATTTACAGTCTGATCGTCAATGGATTCGCCTACTATACGACGACCACTCTTCTGCTGACGTTTTCCCTACAGTTGGTCAGCGGTGCCCTGCTCGGCGGGTTACTCGCGAAAATCATCGTCGACGCACTCGTCAAGACGGGAACGCTGAACGGCTATGCCGTCGGACGACAGAAGAAACGGCGGGCTGCCTGATGTGGTGCCGAAATCTGACCGTCCGCTATCCGGATCAAGATTGCGCTGTCTTAAACGACCTGACCGTGTCGCTCCGGCAAGGAGAGACGACCTTATTGATTGGTCCGAGCGGTAGCGGAAAAACGACCTTCTTGCATCTCCTCGCCGGACTGATACCGGAAACCATCGAGGCGGAAGTCAGCGGCGAATGGCGCGCGGACGGAACCGTCGGCATGCTGTTTCAACAGCCGGACGATCAGTTTTGTATGCAGACGGTCGGAGCGGAAATCGCCTTCAGTCTTGAAAACCGGAGCATCCCCCGCGACGAAATGGAGGAACGGATCAGAACGGTTTTGAAACGGGTCGGACTCGATCTCGCCTTGACGGCACCGATTGCCGAGCTGTCCGGCGGGATGAAACAACGGCTCGCTTTAGCCTGTGTACTGGCACTCGAACCGGACATCCTGTTACTCGATGAACCGACGGCACAACTCGATCCGTACGGTCGCCAAGTCATGATGGAGTTGATTGAAGAATTGCACCACGACCCGGAAGTAACACTCATTTTGATCGAACATCAACTGGAAGAGTGTGTGACGTTTGCTGACCGCGTGTTGGTCTTTCAAGAAGGGCAGATGAGGCTGGACGGTTCCCCGTTTGATGTCTTCGAGGAGAAACGGGAGGACCTGACCCGACACGGTATCATGTGCCCACTGCTCTATCCCTATACACTCGAGACGATTCCACTGACGGTCGCAACAGCACGGTTCCTGGATGGCCCGCCGGTCGCAAGACGTCCGGTTGCAAACGAAACGACGCTTGATTTGACCGATGTGACGATCGCGCATGGCAAACGGGTGATTCTCGACCAGATTTCGCTGACCGCGTCCGCCGGAGAATGGATCATGCTCGTCGGGCGCAACGGTGCCGGTAAAAGCACCCTGCTTGAAACGATGGCAAAACTGTTGCCGGCGCAAAGCGGGACGATCAAGCTGTTTCAGACACCTTTGAAAAAATGGCGGGACCGGACGTTTTACCGGCAGGTCGGTTTCGTGTTTCAGCAACCGGAGTTTCAATTTCTGAAACAGACGGTCGCCGATGAACTGGCCATCAGCTCTCCGTCACCGGCACGAAGTCAAGTAGCTGACGCTCTGCAACACTACCGTTTGGCGGATGTCGCCGCTCAGTCCCCGCTTGCACTCAGTCTCGGGCAAAAAAGACGCCTAAGTGTCGCGACGATGTTGCTGGAACGAAAAGCTGTCCTGTTACTCGATGAACCGACCTTCGGACAAGATGCTGAGACGACGGCTCAGATTCTCGATGTGTTACACCAAGCCCGGGAAGCGGGAACTACGCTGATCATGGTGACGCACGACATGGAGCTGGTCTACCGTTACGCCGACCGCGTTGTCGTCATTGGTGAGAAGCACGTTCAGTTTGACGGGGCACCGGATGAATTGTTCCGGAACGAATCATTGCTTGAGCATAACCAGTTGATCCGTCCGGTATCGGTACGCTATCAGCAACGCGAGGAGGTGAAACACCGTGCAGGAAAACAATTCGCTGCTCGCACGCCTTAATCCGGCCGTGAAGCTCGGAACACTGGTGTATGTCATGATGTTGCTGATTACGACGTCACGTCTGCCGGTGACAGTCGCCCTGCTTCTGTTTGCAGCCGTCGGTGTAGCCTGTTCCGGATGGAAGCTGTCCACGCTGGTCTTCCGTCTTGTGCCGTATACGGTATTATTTTTGCTGACGTTTTGGATGATGGCGGCGTTCGGAAAAGGGGAAACGGAACTGTGGGCGTTCGGTTGGTTCCGGATCACGGAAGAGAGTCTTGCTCATGCCTGGCTGGTTGCAACGCGGATGCTGGCTTTTGTCCTGCTGAGCATAACGTTCGTCGCAACGACCGATCCGACCCGGTTCGTCATGAGCCTGATTCATCAATGCCGTCTGCCGGTCCGTCTGGCTTACGGATTTTTAGCCGGACTTCGCTTCATCCCGATTTTCCGTCAGGCGATCCGGACCATCCGCCAGGCACGCCGGATCCGGCAACAACGGTCGATTTGGCCGTGGCAGACATTTTTCGCAATCAGTCTGCCGCTGTTTACGACGAGCATCATCCGCTCGGAACGGATTGCGATTGCGATGGAAGCCCGTCAGTTCCAACCGGACCGGACCTATTATGTCCGACCGGTCGTCACCCGCGTTGATGGATTGTTTTTCGGTCTCGTCTGCATCATCACGACGTCGCTTCGCCTTTTTGTCTGACAAGCAGAAGATTATGTCCACTCAGTTGAGGGAATCATATTCTCAGATGCAGAGAATTCAAAAAAAGCAGGTGAATGTCGTGAAGCGAATGGTCTTAGTCGGCGCAGGTCATGCGCATTTAGAATGCATCAAACAAGGGAGTCATCCGGAAATCGACTGGATTGTCGTCACCCCCTCCCGTTATCAGTATTATTCCGGCATGTTCTCCGGATTAGCAGACGGCACCTATACACTCGACGAAACCCGCATCGATGTCAAAGCATTATGTGAACGGCACGGTAAGACATGGATTGAGGACCGGGTCATGCGGATCGATGCCGCGGGCAAACAGGTCATTTGTCAGTCCGGACGGGTCGTCCCATATGATATCGTGTCCTGTAACATCGGTTCGAGCGACTGGGAAGCAAGCACCCCGATTCATGTCACGATCAAACCGAACTATCGGGTGGAAGATGCGTTCCAGACGTTCCGGAGTGCCGACTCCCCTGTCATCGTCGGCAGTGGTGCAGCGGCAGTCGAGATGGCCGCATCCTTTCAGTCAAACGGTACACCGGTCACCCTGATTCATGAAGAGCCGTTGCTCAGCGGTCATCCGGCAGGTCCGGAACTGGCCGCGCGACTCGATCAGCTGGGCGTCAACCGAATCGTGGACCGGTTCGAAACGCTGGACGGTCAAACGGCGCACTTGCGGTCCGGGCATTCCATTGAGACAGATGCCGTCTTATTTTTAGGCGGCGCCAGTGCAACCGAACTGTTCCGGGCATCCGACTTGTACTGTGATGCGCGCGGATTTTTACTGGTGCACGAGACACTGCAGTCGCTCGAGGATCCGTCGATTTTTGCCGTCGGGGACTGTGCGACTCTGACCGCATACCCGGAAACACCGAAGAATGGGGTGACGGCGGTGCGCCAGGCTCCGCTGTTGCTTCAGAATTTAATCCGGTTCGTGAACGACGAACCGTTACGGACGTTTCGACCGCAACGGTATTATTTGACGCTGCTTGCACTCGGTCATCGCCAGGCCACCTTGCTGTACGGCCGATTTTACCGAACCAACCGGCTCAGCTGGTACTTCAAACAATGGATCGACCGACGATTCATTAAGAAATATACGGTCTGAATCAACAGGCAGAAAGGTGAATCGCTCATCTTTTCTGCCTGTTTTTCGTTTAGGGAATATGTTTAAAAAAAGGAAGATGATCTCGTGAACATGGTAATATAATGGATAATTCATTAAAGGAGGAATTATCATCAAGAATAATGTACGGATTCTCGCGCTTCTATCCAGCATCGTGTTAACCGGCTGCGGGCAAGAACGTTTGCTGGATCTTCAGCCTGTCCCTTCCAATTGGTCCGCCTATTCCTTTGTTTCCGACGAATACTCGGATCAGGAAGTCCCCGTTGAACAAAAGAACCAAATGTTGCGGACCTGTATGCAGAACAAAACGGTGTCTCTTCCGAAATCATATCGGACATTAGAGACATTTGGCATGTTTTTTACGTTAAATAATCTGGGAATTGCGCCGTTTCCGACCGAGATTGTTTATTTGGCACAGGGCAATCAGATGTACCTGTCATGTCGCTCGCCGAAGACACAGGACTTGCGTGTCCATCCGGTGAAAGCGTCGGACCATCCGTGGGTCCGCTTGACGAAGGATTCGGATCATGTCGCCCTTCAAGCACCCGTCTCGATTCCGTTGACAGAAGAACAAATGGACCGACATGTATCCGTCAATCAGGAAATGAGCGTAGACAATGAATTTGCGAAGGATTTGAAGCCGTACCATGCGTTTCAATTGCCGATTTCGGGACAGTTGTTGTTTGTCATGACAGAGTCCGGTCAAGAACACATCATTCGAAACATTCCGCTGTCGTCCCTTCACCAGCAAGGCGAGTTTTATTTGGTGAGCCGCCGTCATATCGACGGATCAACGTCCCGCTCGTTGACTTTTTCACGTGACGGTTGGGACATGACGGATCGACAAATCATGACAGCCGACAAATCGACCCGGATCAAAACGAAGCAACTTTCCTTGCCGAAAACATTACCGGTCAATCAAACCGTTCCCTTTGTGAACCTTCAAGTCGTAAAAAAAGAACGGGTAGTGGAAGAAAAGACGCTGTCCGTTCGTTATCGGCCGCTTTACCGTCCGGTCAAGGAATACCAACTCGAAGATGAGCCGCACGGAATCATGGCTTACTTCCATCCGACGATGAAATCGTTTGAACAGGCGAAATTAAGTGAGATGGTCATTCTGCCGGAGCGGCTTTCCCGGGCGATGACGGAAGAGTTAAAGGCGGTGACGTTGGAAGATCCGCGAGGTACACGCACACCATTTTCTTATATGACATTGCTTGAATACGGCAACACGCAAACGTTTAACGTGTATCTGAAAAAACGTGCGAATAAGACGGACCTTTATTTGCAGGATCAACGGACGAAAAAAAGTGCCCGATTGTCAGGTGAGTTGGCACGCCAAGTCAGCGAACAATTAGAAGCACCTTAATTCGGAACAGTTCCAGACGTTATCCTTTCCGAGATCTGATAGTTTCATTCAAAAGACGCAAACTCAAAAAGAGATCAGGGTGACAGATTTGGAATCTGCCACCCTGATCTTCGTAGAAACGGACTTTTATGACCGATATCAGACCGATTGACCTGATTTTAAATACGCAACCAGTGTTTCCGTGAACTTCTCGCGTTCGTCGAGGAACATCCCGTGTCCGCTCTCTTCAAAGACTTCAAGACGTGAACCGTTGATGTTTTTATGCATGACTTCGGCAAATTCGAACGGACAGACTTGATCTTTTTTACCGTGCATGATGAGCGTATCGACCGAAATCTTCGGCAGACCGTCGCGTAAGTCTTCGTCCCGTAAGGCAATCGCCGACTGAATCGTACCGTGGGAAGAGGCGTCGACACTGAGGTTATGGAACCATTGCAGGAGCGGTTCCGGATGCTCTTTCGCAAAAAAGATTTCCCCGAATCCTTTTAACATCGATGGACGGTCCTGTTTCGTGTTCTCAATCAAGGCATCAACTTCCTCTTTCTTCATGCCGTACGGATAACCGTCGCGTTGCGTGAAGACCGGTGCGGCTGCGCCTGCTAAGATCAGTTTTGAAACGTTTGACTCTCCGTGGTTTAAGAGATATTTTAACGCGATGCCGCCGCCCATCGAGAAACCGAGCAAGGTGACGTTCGTTAATTCCAATTGCTGAATCACTTCGTTGATATCCGACGCCATCGTCGTATAGTCATATCCGGTAGCCGGCGCATCCGATTTTCCGTAGCCGCGGTAATCGACGCCGATGTAACGGTACCCTTCTTCAAGCAAACGGTTTTTCTGATATTCGAACATGTTATTGTTGGCCGGCCATCCGTGTAACATCACGACCGGTTGTCCTGAACCGATATCTTCTACATAAATCTTCGTTCCGTCGACTGCTTGAATAAATGTACCCATCTGTAAAAACCCCCATTGTTTTAATTGATGTAACTTCCGTGCACAATTAGAAGATACCCGGTTATAACAGGAAACTAACATCTTAATTTTAAACTGTTTTCGCAAAGTCGTTCGTTTTTGAAAGGATTATTGATATATCTTCGAAATAACACATAATGGAAATAGGTGTTATTCAACTAACGGGACAGGATTGATGAATGGAAATATGCAGAAAAGGCGGTAGGTTCTATGGAGATAAAAACTAAGCGATGTACTGTACGTCGGTTTGAAAAAGAAAATCTAGATGATTTTATGCGATATAGAAATGATGAGAACTGGATGCAGTTTCAAGGATTCAAAGGATTGACCAAGCAAATGTATGCTAAAGAATTACTTAGCGAACCCTCTCTTTTAAAAGGTTCACAACTTGCCATAATCAACAATACAACTAATCGATTGATTGGTGATATTTATTTAAAAAGGGATCATTGCACTTTTTGGGTGGGATACACGATAAGTCCTCTTCATGCTAAGCAAGGTTATGCATATGAAGTACTTGCCGCAATTGTAGACTGGGTCAAGCAAAAAGGTTGTGTCAGAATAAATGTGAGCGTGTCACCTGAAAATCTTCCTTCAATCAACTTACTTAAAAAGCTTACATTTACTTTTCTTTCTTCAGATGAAGGAGAACATCTATATATATTGGATTTACAAAAGATGTGAAGTGATTCGCTTAAGCGATCACGGGCTTTAATTCAGGTCTTTTTTTAGTACGTTAAAGGGCTCTGTTTGGTCTTTATTTTACAGTTCAAATGCCTGTTCATATAGCTTAGTCCACATTGTCCAACGTCTCACCGGATTAGATTATAATAACTCTCTATTTTCAGATTTGAATTTTATTGGAAGTGAAAGTGTGTCCTCATGGTAAAATATTGTTAAAAGAAGGAAGGAGCGATTACCATTAAAAAATCCGTACTCGCAATCAGTTTCGCCGGTAGCCTGTTCCTGACAGGATGCGGGACAGAATCCTTATTACAGTTAGAACGCAATCCGAATTACTGGGAAGCTGTAAATTTTTCGGATGAATTATTTGAACCGGTACCGAGACAGCAGTCCGCCTACCTGTTAAAAACATGCGAAAACACAAAAAAGACGGCTCCCCTGCCGAAACAATACCGGACACTTGGTGAATATGGACTTTACTTCAGCTTACAACAAGTCGGAACCTATACCCCGCCGATTGAGTTGCAATACATCGCAACAGGAGATACCTACTACTTAACGTGTCGTTCACCGAAAACAAATCGGCTGACGGCGCACCCGATTCAATTAAAAGAGCATCCTTGGCTGAAATCAACCTCCGGTCAAGAACGTTCACCGATCACAGAACCGGCTTTAACCGTCCGTACATATAACAAAGCAGCAAAACGGAAAGCAGAGGCTGTAGATGTGTCAAAGAACGTGCAACGCCTGTCAATCGAGTTCCCGGTAACAGGGCAACTCGTGTTTCTGGAAAAAGAAGAAGACGGTCAACAGCAACCCCTTTTCGGATTACCGGCATCGTTTTCCTATCCGAAACTTGAGTTGTCGTTCGAAAAGACGACGGAGGGTCTGTCGTCCAAGACATATGCATTGATGATCAAATCAGACCAGTACTTTAATCAAGAAGACGTTGTAAAAACTATCGGTAAACAAGCCGTTGATTTGACCTATCACCCGCTTCCTGACATCTTACCGGTGAACAAGACGATTACGTACGTGACTTTCCAATCAAAAGACACGGAAAAGCCGCTGAATAAGACGATTTCTCTGCGTTACGAGACAACAGTAAAAGATATTCGTGTCCGCGGCTTTAACGGGATTGGAAATGATAGCAAGGAAATTCATGGATTTCTGCATCCGAACGACGCTGCACTCAAAGACGGAAACTTCCGGCAATTGTCTCTGTTACCGGACAAGCTTGCCAAGCAGGTTTCGAACGATTTAAAGGAAGTAACGCTTGAAAAAACCCAAGGGAAGCGGGCAGATATCCGGTATATGACATTGATTCAAAACGGAAAAAGCCAATCGTTTGAACTATACGTAAAAGCACGTGCCAACAAAACCGATATCTATGTCAAAGATACAAAAACGAAAAAAACAGCGAAACTGTCCGGTAAAGTCGCAGCCGATCTCCTGACAGAAGTGGAGGAATAACTATGCGTCAACTGATTCCCGTCCTGCTTGGTGCCGTCCTGTTGAGCGGCTGTAGTCCGGAGGCAAAACCAATCGATTACACCTACTTACCGCAAGTGTACGACACGTTGAACCTGACTGATCTCAAGAAAGATGATCCGAAGCTGGGTGCCCTCATCAAACAGGTGTGTGCGACAAAACGGGTGGCTGCCCCGAAGGATTATGCAGTCGGCACACAATATTTCGTTAATCTCGTCAGCCAGTTTCCGGAATCGATGGGCGAGCAGGCCGTCTATCTGAAAACAAAACAGGATCGTTTTTTGTATTGCCATGATTATATTTCAAAACCCGGTTATCACAAGTTGACTCCAAAACAGGATCGCTTTCCATCCAAACACCTGGTCACGCCTCACGATCAGATAGAGTTTCAGAAGTTATCTTCTAACTTCGAGGAAAGTGTCCGCATCTCCGGCAGATCCTTGATGAAATCTGCACGACAGCTGACGGTCCCGACGACCGGTTATCTTGTCGTCCGGGCAACAAATGATCAAACGAAACAGACGGTCGTCACGAACATCATGGAGCTGACACCGTTTGTCGGATCCGTCCCGCTTGTTCTCGAATCGAACATTCAGATTCAAGAACCGTACGAAGTCCAGTTGAATCTGATAGGGCAAGCACGCTATCGTGCGCCCATTCATTCTTCGAAGGAGCGAAGTACGATTCAGTTCAAGGAGGCACCACATGCAGACGGCACTTACGGTACGGTCACCGTCAAAGAAAAAACCGGACAGACGACCCGTTACCAGCTGACCGTCAAGCACGAACAACAACTTCCGCCTAATCTTGACGTGCCGCCGGACGAACTGTACGACGCGGACTATTCGTTACCGCGTTTCGCCCTGTTTCATGACCGGCCGCTCGGAAAGCTGAAATTTGTGAACGGCGATTTAGATATGGCGGAGCCGCTCGCACCCGATGCCTACATCGAGACGTCACTCGAAGAATCCAAACAGTTGGTTCGGCTGATTGAGGACAGTGAAGAGGCGGAGCGGAAAGAACGACTCGCCGAGCGGCCGTACTTGACGTTGATGAAGGACGAAAAAGCACAACAGTTCAAGATTTATCTCGACCGGCGGATCAAAAAAACCGATGTCTATCTCGAAGATGTCCACCGGAAGATCAGTTTTAAGTTGCCTGCAGAAGGGCGCGATTTGCTGCTTGATACCTATCAGGTCAAATGATTTAAAAAATCAGCTGTTCGACGAGGAAAATGACCGCACAAAACAAGATAAAGGCGATTCCTTCCTGCAACCACTCCCCGCGCGTCAGCCGCTCCCGTAAAAAGGACGCGCAGGCAATCAGCAGGGCAAAAAAGTACAGGTAGACAAAACCGCCGGACAGGAAAAAACCGATGATGAACATCATGCCGAACAAAACTGTCAAACCGGAAACGATGCCTTTACGTGTCGCCATCTTCCGTCACCTCTCGAGGTTCAATTTTAATTCTTTTACCCGCTTTCCGAATCATCCACTCCAGACAAAAACCGTCTCTTCCCCATTCATGGGAAAAGACGGTTTTGCTTAAGCGTGGGTATGATCGGCGACGACGGCATATTCCGTGACAGCGTTTGACAGGACAAGCGGTTTGACTTCCGATGTTCCTTCATCCCGTTTCTTATGGACACCTTTATAGGCCTGGCTCGCCTGCCAGGCATGGAAATGCTCCTGTTTGTCCCACGTCGTCATGATCGTGACGACATCATGCTCATCCTGACTGAGATCCACTAAGACCTGCATCCGGACAAATCCTTCCATCTGCTCAATTCCTTTTGTCGTCTGAAAACGTGCCGCGACTTGATCGGCTTTCCCGTTTTGTACACGCAGTTGATTCATGACAATCCACATACTATGTCCCCCTCTGTCTTAACTATCCCTAGTATACCGAACGCAAGACGGCTCTTCCCAGTCCGGAGACTTCAGTCAAGCGTATTCGACAACCGGCGCAACTTTTCGTTGCCCTGTGCATCGACAGCATGAATATCAAAAAAGAGCGACCGGGGAAAGGCTTCCGGCAAGGCTTGAATCGTATGGAAACTGTCCTTTTTCCGGACATCCAGCGTCCGTTTGATGTCTTTCAGCGGTACGTTCCGTTCCTGTTTCCCGTCGTAAGTCGCTTTATACGGATCAAATGTCAACCGGTTCAGGTTTTGGGAGCGATTTTCCCCGTAAACGGCCAAATAACGTTTTTGCTCGATTTCCAGTAACCGTCCTTCAAACCAGTCGTTTGGTTGCGGCGCTTGGCGGATCAGGCGGACGATCCGATAGGTCGAGTCCGTTTGTTGCAACACGAGTAACAGATGCGCTTTTTCCGTTTTGACGAATGCAATCGTATGGCTGTCACCGAGCGGTTCGATCCAGTACACCTGTTTGGTCGAGAACGGAACCTTCGCCGGATACTGATTCATGACATCGATCAGCGTTTGAGGCGTCACGCCATAAGCAGCAATCTGTGCCGTTTGTTTCAGTGAGGAGAGCAATCCGCCAGCGAGACAAATCATAGCCAAGAACAACCAAATCCGTTTCTTCATGCCGAACCTGAAGACGGAATAAAGTGTTTGACGAGTGTGTAGTGCGAGAATCCGGGTGGATAGTCCGCGATCACGCCGACTGTCTCATATCCGTATTTTTGATAGAAGTCATACGCCTGAAAAGAAAACGTCGTCACAAGAACGCGGTTAACCCCGGATTGACGCGCTAACGTTTCGATTCGGTGTAACAGTTGACTGCCGAGACCTTGCGCACGTAAGCTGTCCGGTAGATAAAGAAATTCAATCTCAAGCCAACCCCAATAGATTTCCCCATAGATTCCTCCGACAATCTGTTCTTCCTCGAATACCATCACATGAACGGGATATATCGCAGTACGGCGTTTTTTGGCATGGTGCGGAGATTGTTCATCATTATACGTCCGAATTTTTTTTTGCAGAAACGTTTTGTAGGGAGTGGATTCTTCCGTCCCTTCCCGAATAGTCAGCATCAGCCTCTCCCCTTTTCTCATTTTCCGATTGAAAAACCGTCAAAATAACGACCGCCATGCGCATCGAGCCACTGTTCCACCAAATCGATGACAGACTGTTTTTGATCGGACCGGAAATACACATCAAAAGCGTCTACTAATCGTGTGGCCTCGACCGAATCGACGATTGCCAGACTGCGGATCAGCCATTTTCCTTGTCCTGTCCAGTGACCGGATGCCCGCAACCGGAAGTCCGTTGCTTGTTCGAGCAACCGGGAAGCGATTCCGAGCCCGTCCGTCCGATCGGTCACGCCGATAAAATCATCAAGCAGATCGGTCAGAAAGTACCGGGCCCGGTCCATTTCAGTAAGTGAAAGAATCGGCGGACCGGCGAGTAACTCCGTTTCAGCTTGTGTTTTCAGCGGCACAAGCATCGGGTGATCCCGTACGACGAGACCTTCCGCGACCATCCGTTGCATGGAAGGGCGCCCCCGCTTGCGATCCTGTTGAAAGAAGGCGAGAATCGTCGAACTCGAATGGATGAACGCCTCAACCGGATATCGATCGAAGGTGAACAATTCTCGGTAAGAAGCGGAAACGGATTCATAAAACACGACGAGATCCAAATCGGATGTCGCAGTCGCCTGCCCCCGGACAAAACTTCCGGCGAGTAAAGCGGCGTCACAATCCGGATAACGGCTCTCGACCAGCAAGTGGGCAAGCTGCAGGGCGTGCGACAGCTGATCACTCATGTGTCTGATTATGCAAAAGCGTATTGTCGGAAGCGAAAACGGCCAGTTCATCGCCCGGTACGGCGACGATCGAGACAAGGCCTTTATCAGGTAACGTCATATCGATGGCCCATGATTCGTAATACGTATCCGAACCGTTGATCACAAGCGTTTTTCCCGAACTGAAGGTGATGAACAGATGAGGAGCGGCTTTTCCGATTCGGACGGCAATGATTCGTTCGGTATGTAACGTCACAATCAAGTGAAGCATCTCTTCTTTCGGCATATGGCGGACGACCCAGTCCTTCGAAGATTCGACATCCCCGTAATACAAGCGGTCGGTTTCAATCCGGATTGAGATATCTGGAATCGTGGCATCATAAAGATTAATCAGTTCGATGCTGATAAAGCCTGTCAGGTGAATCGTCGAGATTTGAGTCCCTGTCAAATACGTAGATACGAGCTTGCGGGCAATTTGATGATCTTCTTTGTTCATAATTCCACCTCTTCACGAAATAGTTGACGGTGATGTCGATCTAGTTGTCATTTTTCTATCCTCTAAATTTACCACATATTTGCAGACGACGGGAATGGCAACAACAAAAAAACAGATGACCGTCCCGTGAACGTCATCTGTCTGTAAAAGGTCAATTCGCTTTTTTCAGGATATTTAGCAGCCACTTCTGCAAGTCTTTGCCGCCTTCATAAAACGAACAGTCGCGGAGCTCAATCGTATGTCCGCCTGCTTGAATCAATTCGTTGAACGTATCTCCAAGATCGCGGTTTTCCCACTTCCGTTCATCGTTGAGGTACTTGAAACCGAAGTTGCATTCCACATTAAAGATGATATGGAACGGCTCTTTAAAGGACTGCACGGCGCGGATCATCTCGAGGAGAATCATCCGTTTCGGCGTTGATTTTTTAAACGTATCGATGACGGTTGTCCGGCGTCCGTGAAATTCGACGACACGGACGGCACGTCCTTCATCGGCTTTGAAATCGTAACTCGTCCGGATGGAAACGATGATTTCGCGTTGATCTGTCTGTTGCATGTTTTACCACTGCCTTTCTCTCGCTTGAGTATACCATCACCCACGGCTTGTCTTGAAGGGTTATTTCAGAATCCGTCCCGAGAATGATTGAAACCTCCCATTATTTGTCTTATAATGAAAAATATGCTGAAAGGAGCTTGATTGTGAAACCGTTATTTTCCATTATCCTCACTGTTTGCTTACTTTTCACCGGGTGTTACTGTACGCTCGACGAGCAGACGGACGGCCCCCACTTCAAGTCTCGTGCGCGGACGATTTCGAAGTATCATACGTTTGATATCGAATTCTCGAAAGGACTGCGTCCGGAACAAGTCTCGGACCGGACGGTTACGATCACGGATTCGACCGGCGAACGGATGCAGACGGAGCTTGAAGTCATTGACGGCAAGGAACTCCGGATCAAGCCGCCCCGCTCGGGTTATCAAAAGGGACGCCGTTACATCATACATATCCGGGATTCGGTTGATGCACGAAAACAAATTAAAAGTAATACGATAAAAGAACGGATCTTCACTGTTGATCGTTAAACAGGAAGATCCGTTTTTTTGTCCGGTCGTTCAAATGTCAGGTTCAGCCGGCGCTCCGCCAGATGGAGTGACAGCGATCGTGCCAGACCGAAACCGATGAATGCGAGCCAGACCCCGTGATTGCCGATCCAGTAAATCGACAGCAGTAATAGTCCGAACACAAGAAAAGCCTGAATCATCGAGTTCCGGACCGGTTTTGCCCGGGCCAGTCCCGAAAAGACCCCTTCGTACAGCATCGCAAATCCACCGGTCAACGGAAAGACGAGAATCCACCCATAATACAGGGCGGAGACGTCGAGCAGGAGCGGATCGGTTGAAAACAGCCGCAGGAAGGCATCCTGGAAAACGGCTAACAGTCCGATCATCAACACGATGGAAGCGATCCCGAATTGCCGTGTCAATGAAAGACTTTTCCGGTAACCGGCTTCATCACGCCGCCCCCGCGCCCGTCCGACGAGAATCGTCGAAGCACTGCCGAGTCCTCCGAACCAGTAGGCGATCACATACTGGATTTGCAACAAGATGGCGTTGGCCGCCAGCACATCCGGTCCGAATTGCGCACCGGTCCGGGTAAACCAGCCGGTCACGAGCAACAGAAAAATAGTCCGGACGAATAAATCGGCATTGACGGTAAAAAACTGCCGGTACGCCTGGACATGAAATAAGAGATCGCGATAGACGGCTTTCCAGGCGAGTTGCCGGAACATGATCAGGAATCCGGAAGCGACGATACTGATTTCAGCGACGAGTGTCGCAATCGCGACACCGGCAACACCGTATCCGAGGCCGAGGACAAAGACGACATCGAGGACGATATTGATGAGGTTGCTGAATATTTGAATCAACAGAGCACGTTTCACCTGCCCCTGCCCGATCAGCCAGCCGAGAACCGCGTATCCGACCAGGACGAACGGTGCCCCGTAAATCCGGTAATCAATGTACGTCGTGACATCCGGCAACAAGGATTCAGGCGCTGCCAGTAAGTAAAGTCCCCCTGCCGTCAACGGAACACGTAAAAGGATCAATACGAGTCCGATCATGAATCCGAGCAAAACCGGGCGGTATAAAGCAAAGTGCAACGCCGTTTCATCCTGATGGACACTCGCTTGGGCACTGAAGCCGGTCGTACTGACTTTTAAAAATCCGAACAGCCAATAAATCGTGTTAAAGAACACAGCGCCGATCGCTATCGCCCCGATGGCGACCGCATCCCCAGTCTGTCCGATCGTAATCGTATCGGTGACGCCAAGCAGCGGCGTCAAAATACTCGACAGAATCAGCGGATATGCCAGTAGTCCGTACTGGCGTGCTGTAACAGTCGTCGAGACTGACATGACCAGCCCTCCTTTTTTGAGTAGCCAGGCTACTTTCGATTTCATCAAACATCTGCTTAGTATAATGTATTTTTGACGTAAAAAGACCTTCTTCCGGATGACTCTTGTCAGAATCACACGAAAGAAGGCGGGAATGAGTCATTAAAACCATGCAGGCGTCATAACACCCGCACAAATTCTTTTGCCTGTTGCTCCAATTGCTTGGCAGAATCCGCCAAGAGATCAAATTCGCGGACCGTCTGTTCGAGCTGTCCGCTGCTTGTTTTAACTTTTAACGAGATGTGTTCAATGCTCGTTGAGACTTCCTCAATCCGTTGAACGATCCCTTCGATATTCTCCTTGATTTCACCGATCGATAGCGAGACTTTATTGGACAGATTGCGGACTTCTGTCGCGACGACGTTGAACCCGCGTCCGTGTTCACCGGCGCGCGCCGCTTCGATCGCTGCATTCAGGGCCAACAGGTTGGTTTGGGCGGCGATGTCACGGATTGTCTTGACGATATCGGTGATTGAATCGGTCTGCGCCTGGAGTTGGACGAGATTCGCGAGATTTGCTGTCGATTCCGCTTCGACCTGCTGAACGGTTGCCAATACATGGAGTCCATCCTGGCGTCCGCTTTCTGATTTCACCGTCAAAAAAGCTGAGGTGGCATTCAATTCGTCTGCCATCCGCAAGACATCCTGTTGTCGAACGGTGATGTCGGTTGCAATTTTTGACACGCCGACGACACGTCGTCCGTCCTCCGAGAAAATCGGCATATACGTCGCTTCGAGCCACTTTTGTTGTCCGTCCGCCGACCGCCGCTCGATTTTGTCTTGATACGTGATGCCTTGCATCAGCTTGCGCCAAAACAGTTCAT
>Ga0308167_1001852_pt1 | contig 22086 bp, 20 predicted proteins | sample PhyCR1_2_FD_202138 | JGI IMG/M metagenome (GOLD analysis project Ga0308167, IMG submission 202138) | Phyllosphere microbial communities from UC Gill Tract Community Farm, Albany, California, United States - DLSLRC.R1 | ecosystem: Host-associated > Plants > Phyllosphere > Unclassified | place... | reverse complement strand
TAATGCGCCCCGTTGCCCGAATAGCTCAGTCGGTAGAGCAGGGGATTGAAAATCCCCGTGTCCCTGGTTCGATTCCGGGTTCGGGCACCATCTTTAAAGAACCCGCCTCTGGCGGGTTTTTGCGTTCCAGGGCGAACCTGGTTAGCCAGACTCCCCCTCTATCCCCGAACATTCCGAATTTCAACGCCTTCTGGCCATATATCCCCCTTAATCCTGTAGCAACACAAACAGATTTCACGTCGAAACCACTTTGCCGTACCGGCTCTGTGCTGCGTTGCCAGAGCGTCACCGCCTGATATCCTGTCCAGCCTGCAATTGACCGGGGCTAATCGTGTTTTATAAGCCACCCTTTACAGAATCAACCTGACAGGCACAATAGCCCTTTTTCCAGCTCTGTCACGGTCATGTCAGAAGAAACGTTGCGTCTGCAGATACAGAACCTGAAAAAGCATAATGCGCGTCTGAAGCGTATAGCGCATGACGCCCGCACAAAACTCAATGCTGCGCTCGATGGCACCGGATTGTTCCTGTGGCAGCTCGATATTCCCAGCGGCAAACTGGTGATCTTCAACCGGCGCTGGGGGGCGATGCTGGGCTTCCAGCCTAAAGAGACCGACGCCAACTTCGAGTCCTGGAAAGAGAGTCTGCATCCCGATGATGCTGACGAAGTTTTGCAGGCATTCAATGATCACATTGCCGGGAAAGCGCCTTACTACGAAGCGCTTCACCGCATGATTGCCAAAAATGGCAGCATCACGTGGGTGCTGGATCGGGGCCGGGTAAGCGAGTGGAATGCACACGGAGAGCCAGTAAAAGTCATCGGCACGCACATCGACATGACCAAAGAGAAGCAATATGAAGAGCAGCTTGCTCTGCTGGCGCTGCACGATCCCCTTACGCTGCTCAACAATCGCCATGCCCTGCAGACCTATTTCTGTGAACTGAAAGCACAGGGCCCCCTCTGCGTTGTCTTTATCGACCTGGATAACTTCAAACACGTCAACGACACCCTGGGGCATCGCAGCGGTGATGAAGTGTTGATCCAGTTAAGCCATCGGTTAACTGAACTCGCTCCGGCAGAGGTTATGATTGGCCGGCTCGGCGGCGATGAATTCGTCCTGTTACTGCCGTTTGCGATTGATCATCCTCAGGTCAGACAGCTGGCACACGCCTGTCTTGATGCCGTGCTTACCCCATTTGATATGGCCAACGGCCATGCACTTATAGGCGCTTCAGTGGGCGTTTCTCAGGCGCAGTTAAAAGATGACTTTGATACCGCTCTGGCACGGGCTGATGAAGCGATGTACCGCATTAAGAAAAACGGCAAGCGCGGTGTTGCTTTTGATTCCAGTTTTTCGGGGCCCCTCTGACTCCGCTGAGTCGGGCATTTGCCTTGCAGGCGAGAGTAACGCGTTATCCCCCCTTCTGGCATAGCACCTGTCTTACGCCATAACTTTTCAGCTCCCCTTTTTGCAGGTGGCCAGGATGTATGCATACTCCTGTAGAAAACACTTTTTAGTACTAATCCGAAAACCTGATTTTTGCTTTTTGAAAGCGTAAATTCTGCCGCTTCGTCTGGATTCACGTGTCAGTGAGAGATCTGACATCCCTTTTAGAGAAAACATTCATTAAATCAGCATAATTGATCGTTTATTGATCGATATTGGTTATTTTAATCAGGTGCAATCACTGCATTACGCTTCGCTTATTTTTAACGTAAAAGCAGAACGCCTGATTTTTATTTAGCGCTTCGCTTGGGTAAATTGATCGTTTGTTGATCATCTTCACTACCTGGTATTAGTGAAGTTATCACTATGCCGCTTCGCTTATGTTTTTTTCAATTGGACTTTTTTTGAAAATGATCGATTAATAGGGTGCGGCGACTTCCGGTATAAAGGTTTTTCACGCCGCGACTCTTTTATGAAAAGAAAAGAGCGATGGTTGAAATCCGTTATCAATACGGTTAAGCCTGGTACAAGCAATAAACCAGAACTGTGACGGGTTTTTTATTTATCTCACTTGAACGGTCCGATTTTTTGTCTACATTTATGTTGCTGAATCGGCCTGATGAAGCGTTAAGTGTGCAAGTTCTGATTTTTAAAATTCAAAGAGGACGCATATGACTCAATATCGCGGTGGGGCCGGGAATTTTGCGGCCGACAAAGAGCGTGCTGCTGAAGCAGGACGCAAAGGTGGCCAGAAAAGCGGCGGTAACTTTAAGAACGATCCTGAACGTGCCATTGAAGCGGGGCGCAAGGGAGGTAAGGTTAGCCGCCGGAGCTGAACGTCTTTAACACTGCTGTGACAGCAAGGTTACTCTGTCAGCCGGGCATTTTGACGCTATTTAGTTATTCTGCAATATAATTACGTCCTGAATTATGTCGGTGCTGAATCATTGGCAATGGCCGGACATTTTAATTAAGCCGGAAGGGTTTTCCCTTCCGGTTTTTTATTTCCGATAGATTGAAGTTATACGGTTTAATTCAACTTTGTACAGGTGAGAATTGGCTGGTACTTTTTTATGCGCTTAATCTGATAAAATGTATACAGCGATTTATAGCTTTGTACAATTCTGGTTAAGCAAGCGAAGCCGCAAAGGTAAAAACATTTTTCCAGCTAAATGTTTGCTGTAAAAAGGAAAATGCATTTTACATGCCACTTTTGTATTGAATTCATACTGATGTGGCGTGCGATATTAAAAATCTCCACTAGACTTTTCAGGTGCCAAAGATATGACTGGCGCTGCGTTATTATTGACGCGGCTTTCTAATAAATGAGGCTATCTTATGACAGTGAAAACGTTAAACGATCTGTTCATCCATGACTTATCCGATGTATACAGCGCTGAGAAGCAGATAACCCGAGCATTGCCTAAAATGGCGCGTGCAGCCAGTGACGAAAATCTTATCGCTGCGTTTCATCAGCATCTGGAAGAGACCCGGGCTCAGATTGAACGACTCGACGAACTGGTGGAAGTGACGCCCGAAGTCAAAATCAAAAGAATGAAATGCCATGCGCTGGAAGGTCTGGTTGAAGAAGCGCAGGAAATTATCGACTCGGTCGAGAAGGGCGAAATTCGCGATCAGGGGCTGATTGGTGCGGCGCAGAAAGTCGAACACTATGAGATTGCTACGTACGGCACCCTGCATGCGCTGGCGCTAAAGCTGGGTTACACGAAAGCCGCGCAACTGCTGGAAGCAACCCTGAATGAAGAGAAGCAAACGGATGAGAAGCTTACCCAGGTAGCTGAGTCCATTACCGTCTCTTAAGGAGTAACACATGACTGCGATTGAACATTATCACGACTGGCTGCGCGATGCGCATGCAATGGAAAAACAAGCAGAAAGCATGCTGAGCAAGATGTCAGGCCGTCTTGAACACTATCCGGCACTGGAACAGCGTCTGGCACAACATCTGGAAGAGACCAAACATCAGCTGACGCTGCTGGAACAGCTGCTCGACAGCCATGGTATCGACCACTCTGTGATGAAAGATGCGATGGGTAAAATGGCGGCTACAGGCCAGGCTGTTGGCGGTATGTTTAACTCGGATGAAGTGGTGAAGGGTGCCATCAGTGGCTATGTATTCGAGAATGCCGAGATTGCCAGCTACACCAGCCTGATTGCCGCGGCTGAGCAGGTAGGCGATACACAGGGCGTACGTGTACTGAATGAAATCCGTGATCAGGAAGTGGCAATGGCGGAGTGGCTGTTGCAGAACCTGCCTGACGTCACGCAGCAGTTCCTGCAGCGAGCGTCACAGCCAGGCACTGAAGCGAAAAAATAGCGCTTAGATACGTGCATAAAAAAAGCCGGGAATTCCCGGCTTTTTTACGTTAATGCTAATCAGTCTGTGATGTTTAGTCAGCCATCAAATGCCCGTACATTGTCATCAGCTTGCGGGTAACGCCGTTAGTCCAGCCGAAGCCATCCTGTAACGGATATTCACCGCCGCCGCCTGGACGGGCGCGATCGCCGCTGATGTCATACTTCTCGACCAGCTTGTGATGCAACTGATAGAAGTTACTGACCGTATTGAGCCAGTTCACCGCCACTTCAGTAGCCAGTGTCTCTTCACCGTAGTTATTCAGGCCAACAATCGCCATCCACTGCATCGGTGCCCAGCCGTTAGGTCTATCCCACTGCTCACCGCTTTCTACCATCGAGGTCAGCAGACCGCCGTTGCTCAACAGCAGATGACGTAATGAGATCGCCTGCAGGTGCGCCTGATGCGGCGTCGCCAGGCCCACGAACAGCGGCACGACCGAGGCCACGGTAAAGGCACCAAAACGCTCACGACGCCAGTCATAGTCACGGAACACACCGGCGGTGCTGTCCCACAGATAGCGGGTAATAGCACGTTTACGCGCTTCCGCCTTTTTCTGCCATGCCAGCGCCGTCAGCTCTTCACCTTTCGCGTGCGACAGAGTCGCGATCATCAGCTCCAGCTTGTACAGGAACGAGTTCAGATCGATTGGGATAAACTGTGTAGTACGGATACTCGATAGCCGTTTCGGGTTACGCAGCCAGCGCGAGGAGTAATCCCAGCCCGATTCCGCACCCGCTCGCAGGTCACGATAGACTTCACTAGCCGGACGTTTAGATTCGCGGGCAGTTTCGACATCTTCCATCCACGACTCATCACGCGGCGTATCGCGGTCATCCCAATAGCGGTTTAGCAGTGAGCCGTTTGGCATCCGCACCACGTGACGATAGGCCTGGTTTGGCATCAGAGAACCGGCACCATCCATCCAGAACTGATATTCCTTCATCAACTGTTCCTGATAGCGTTTCGCACCGCGCACGCCATCTTCTTCGAACAGCTCCACCATCAGTGCAAACACGGGCGGCTGAGAACGGCTGAGATAGTAGGTACGGTTGCCGTTAGGCACATGACCGTAGTTATCGATCAGCCAGGCAAAGTTATCCGCCATGTGACGTAGCAAATCATCACGGCCCGATTCTGCCAGCCCGAGCATAGTGAAGTAGGAGTCCCAGTAGTACGTTTCGCCAAAGCGTCCACCGGGCACGACATAGGGTTTTGGTAACGGCAGCAGTGATGAATGCGGCATATGCTGCTGCGGCATTTTGGTCAGAACCGGCCACAGGTCATCAATATGCTCGTTGAGCGTTTTATCCGGGTTGGAGACATAAAAGCTTTCGTTTACGCCAGGCAGATAAAAGTGATCGGCGACAAAACGTGACAGGTCGAAATCACTGCTGCGTTTCTGTCGACGATAGCGCATCAGCACATCCAGCGGATCGTACTTAGGCGAACAGTCGGGGAAGGTTTTGCTGTCCTCGAAAATCCGCGACATCTGGACATGTTCGAACAGTTCCAGATAACGATCGGCAGGCGTCAGCGCATCCGGAGCCGGTAAGCCTTCAATCAGCTCCGGTTCCGGTTCAGAATCCTGCATGCGATCCAGTTTCAGTTCATGGGGATCGTATTGATACTCAACTTCCGCCCCGGCACGAACCTCTTCAAGTGCATTTTGTTGCTGGCGATGGGTATTAATAACGGCCTCCTGAGCGGTCGTGGTTGCACAAAAGACAAATTATAGACCTCTCATCGAACGGAACAACAACGCAGAATATCTATGAACGTAATAAAAATTGTCGATTAATCGAGCTTTTTTAATAAATCCCAGACAATTCAACCAAATATAACGGTGTTCACAAAAAACACATTTCGGATGAATCTCTTAGCGGCATGAATAAAAAAATTTAAGCTGAAGAAAACTGGCATTTATTCACATTTTGTAAAAGAAACCGCAGCCGCAAAGGGTGCAGAAAGTGGCATACGCAACGGAAATCCGGGTGATAGAGAAGTGAGCGAGCCAGGTTGCCCGCTCAGAGGCTGTCAAATTATGGGTTCGCCAGTGCCGCGCGAATCACCGCCTGCCAGCTCGTGGTCGGGCGACCAATCAGTTTGCTGAGTTGACGTGAATCATCAAACAGCCCCCCTTTTTCTGCACCGGCATCGGAATCTGCCAGCATCTCTGCGAGACCCGCTGGCAGACCTGCGTCTTTCAGCGCGGCGGCAAAGTCAGCCTGAGACAGATTGACGTAATCGACCTTCTCCCCACTCTGTGCGGCAATCTCCGCAGCAAACTGCGCCAGCGTATAATTATCGTCACCCGACAGTTCATACACTTTACCCGCGTGATCATCACGAGTCATCACTTCAGCTGCGGCTTCAGCGTAATCCCGGCGGGCAGCTGAAGCGATGCGACCTTCACCTGCTGCGCCGATAAAGGCGTGATGCGCCAGCGCCGGTGGAATGCTGGCGGCATAGTTCTCGGTGTACCAGCCGTTACGCAGCAGTGCGAACGGAATGCCAGAGGTTTTCAGCAGCGCTTCTGTTGCGCGGTGTTCCACGCCTAAGGCCAGGGGTGAGGTATCCGCGTGCAGCAGGCTGGTATAGGCGATAAAGCCCACGCCTGCCGCCTGAGCCGCTTCAATGACGGCTTTGTGCTGCGCTTCACGCTGGCCGACTTCACTGCCGGAGATCAGCAGCAGCTTATCGACGCCTGCAAAAGCGGCCCTGAGCGTTTCTGGCTGACCATAATCGGCCTGGCGGACAACGACGCCCAGCGCGGCAAGATCGGCCGCTTTGGCGGGCGTACGCACTGCGGCGACGATCTCTCCCGCCGGCATTTTTTTCAGTAATGCATCAATCACAAAACGGCCCAGCTGGCCGGTGGCACCTGTTACTGCAATCATGTTGTTGCTCCTGTGGCTGTTGGTGAAATTCAGACTAAGATATAAACTAATTTTTAGTAAGTACTTACAGAATTGTTAGCTTAAGGTGTGCAGGTTAAATGACTGAAAAATTGAGTGAAAAATTTAGTCGTGGCGAGTTGCTTAATGTTAACTGTCCGTCGCGTGATGTGCTGAAACGCGTAACCAGCCGCTGGAGCGTACTGATTCTGCTGGCCCTGCAGGACCAGACGCTGCGCTTCAGTACATTGCGCCGGGCGGTCGGTGGCGTCAGCGAACGGATGCTGGCGCAGAATCTGCGTTACCTTGAGGAAGATGGCTTTGTGCAGCGCATCGCTTACGATGTGGTGCCGCCGCACGTGGAATATCGCCTGACGCCGCTCGGACGTGAAGTCGGTGAACAGGTAGTCGGTCTGGCAGACTGGCTGGAGCTGAACCTTAGCCGGATTCTGGCACAGCGCGAAAAATCCGCAGCAGCGCAAAATCATCCCGACTTATCCGCCAGAATGTGACGGCATGACTATCCTTTCCGGAAAATGTCTGTTTTCGCTCGTCTGTGATCTCACCCTTCAAAACAGCAATAACGCCGCAGCAGGGAAATAATTCTGGCGGGCGTTCAGCACGGTTGATCATTATTAAATCGTTTTATCAGGGGCCGCGCTGGAATAATTGACTGCATAGCGTGCGCTGTTAATTCAGGCTGGATTTTTGACTCATTTATTTAACATTTACGCTGGCGTTTAACTGTGCCATTTCCACTTTGTTTTATCAAAGCTGATTGCGTGATTAGAATGGATATAACAAAAAATAATACAAAGCGTCAGATGCAGATGTTTATGGGTTTAACTTGTTAAAAATTAAGCTTATTTTAAATTACCCATCCTCATTTTTAGCCGAGTTATATACAGTTTTTTTGAAAAAAATCGCCTGAAAACAGGCCGTTGGACATATTTTACAGGCAGGCTTTGCTTTAACTCTTCAGTTTTTAATGTAAGAAATACCGTAACATTAAAGATACATAAAACCCCTCTGATTAACCTTTACGCCTTATTTTTAAATAAATATTTCACGCTAAAAACAATGATCAAAATCAATAAAGACTGTTATAGTTTTCATTAACCCCACTGTTTCTGTTTCCCCGACGCAAATAGCTCTAAATTTGCGTCGGGAATTTCAATAAGCGCAGAGAAGTCAGCGCATCAGGCTTAAGTTGTTAATTATAAGTAAACACGTGGTTTTCTATGTGGCAAAGAGGTAAGCAATGTTCGGATTAGATGCCTTTCATCTGGCCAGGATTCAGTTCGCATTTACTGTTTCCTTCCATATTATCTTTCCCGCCATCACCATCGGTCTCGCCAGCTTTCTGGCCGTACTCGAAGGTATGTGGCTTAAAACCCGCGATCAAACCTATCGCGATCTCTACCATTTCTGGTCGAAAATCTTTGCCGTTAACTTCGGTATGGGTGTGGTCTCAGGACTGGTCATGGCTTATCAGTTCGGCACTAACTGGAGCGGCTTCTCGGCGTTTGCGGGCAGTATCACCGGTCCGCTGCTGACCTATGAAGTGCTGACAGCGTTCTTCCTGGAAGCGGGCTTCCTGGGCGTGATGCTGTTTGGCTGGAATCGCGTAGGTCCGGGCCTGCACTTCTTTGCTACCTGCATGGTGGCCCTGGGAACGCTGATTTCAACCTTCTGGATCCTTGCCTCTAACAGCTGGATGCAGACGCCTCAGGGCTTCATCATCGAAAACGGCATTGTGGTTCCGCAGGACTGGTTCAAAATTGTCTTTAACCCCTCTTTCCCTTACCGCCTGTTCCATATGTCGGTGGCGGCATTCCTGGCGAGTGCCTTCTTTGTGGGGTCGTCGGCGGCCTGGCATTTGCTGAAGGGGAATAACAATCCCGCTATCCGTAAAATGTTCTCCATGGCGCTGTGGATGGCGCTGATTGTCGCGCCGATTCAGGCGATGATTGGTGATGCACACGGTCTGAATACGCTGGAGCATCAGCCTGCCAAAATCGCGGCAATTGAAGGACACTGGGAAAACCCGCCGGGTGAAGCCACACCGCTTATCCTGTTCGGTATTCCTGATATGGAGCAGGAGCGCACCAAATATGCACTGGAAGTGCCTTACCTCGGCAGCCTGATTCTGACGCACAGCCTGGACAAGCAGGTTCCGGCGCTGAAGTCGTTCCCGAAAGAGGACCGGCCTAATTCCACGGTGATCTTCTGGTCGTTCCGCGTGATGGTGGCGCTGGGCCTGCTGATGATTACGCTGGGCGTGGTCAGTCTGTGGCTGCGTTTCAAAGGCCGTCTCTATGAGTCGCGTCCTTTCCTGTGGTTTGCGCTGTTGATGGGGCCATCGGGTCTGATCGCGATTCTGGCAGGCTGGTTTACCACTGAAATCGGTCGTCAGCCGTGGGTGGTGTATGGCGTGCAGCGCACCATTGATGCGGTCTCGGCACATGGTGATATGCACATGAGCATCAGCCTGCTGGCCTTTATTCTGGTCTACAGCTCGGTGTTCGGTGTGGGATATCACTACATGATGCGTCTGATTAAGCAGGGACCGGTTGTCGGCGAAGGTCATATCACCGAAGAGGGTGGACCGGGTCAGAAGAAAACGCCAGCGCGTCCGCTTTCCGCTGCCACCTTTAAGGATGGAGACCACTAAGATGATCGATTATTCCGTTATCTGGTTTGTGATTATCGTCTTCGCAACCCTGATGTATATCGTGATGGATGGTTTTGACCTGGGTATTGGTCTGCTGTTCCCGTTCAATAAAGATGCTGGCGAGCGTGACATGATGGTGAACACCGTTGCGCCGGTCTGGGATGGTAATGAAACCTGGCTGGTTCTGGGTGGCGCAGGCCTGTTCGGTGCGTTCCCGCTGGCTTATGCAGTGATTACCGATGCGCTGTCGATTCCGCTGACTGCCATGCTGATTGGCCTGATTTTCCGTGGTGTCGCCTTTGAGTTCCGCTTCAAGGCAGTTGAAGGTCATCGGGCATTCTGGGACAAATCATTTATTGCCGGGTCCGTTATCGCCACCTTCAGTCAGGGTGTCGCGGTGGGTGCGTTCCTGGATGGCATTCCGGTTGAGGGACGCCGTTTCGCCGGTTCCGCGCTGGACTGGCTGGCACCGTTCCCGCTGTTCTGCGGCGTAGGTCTGGTTGTGGCGTATGCGCTGCTGGGCTGTACCTGGCTCATCATGAAGACCGAGAACGAGCTGCACCGTAAGATGTCTGCGCTTGCGACGCCGCTGGTGATCGCACTGTTAGTGATTATCGGCATCGTCAGTCTGTGGACACCGTTTGCGCATGCAGATATCGCGCATCGCTGGTTCAGCAAGCCGAATCTGTTCCTGTTCCTGCCGGTTCCGGTGCTGGTGTTGCTCTGTTCGTGGGGCATTGTGCGCGCCATTAAGCGTGAGGCGCACTATTCACCGTTCCTGCTGACGCTGGCACTGGTCTTCCTGGGCTTCTCCGGGCTGGGTATCAGTGTATGGCCAAACATTATTCCGCCATCCGTGACCATCTGGGACGCCGCGTCGCCGCCGCAGAGCCAGGCGTTTATGCTGGTGGGTAGCCTGTTGATTATTCCGATGATCCTGGGCTACACCTTCTGGAGCTACTATGTATTCCGTGGAAAAATCAAAGCAGATGAAGGATATCATTGATATGAAAAGCCTCAGCAGCATGAAAGACCACAATCACCATGAAGAGACGAAAGCACCCTGGTGGAAGCGCGTGATGTGGCTGGTGTTTATCTATGCCGCCAGCGTGCTGGCACTGGGCGTCGTCGCCTCGCTGTTCCGCATGATGATGACTGCCGCGGGTATGCGTAGTCATTAATTGTCGCAGACTGCGTCTCACCGCTATCCGGCGCAGTTTTTATCAATAATCAGAAGGCTGACATTGGTCAGCCTTTTTAGTTAGTAACCTAAGCAATTAATGCGGAATCGCCCCGAACAGGCGCATGTGCCTTACCCTTTCCTTACACCGATTCGCGATTTTTGTTATCCTTTTGTGACGAAAATCCCAGTCCTCATCCGCGTCGTAAATCGCCATCATGCTCAGTCAGGCCATTAAAAAACAGCACATTACCGATCTGGTCGAGTGGATAGAAGCCAATCTCACCGATGATCTCAATATCGATCAAATTACCCTTAAATCAGGTTACTCGAAATGGCACATGCAGCGCATGTTCAAGGAGATGACCGGACAGACGCTGGCGGCCTATACCCGTAAACGGCGTCTGACGATGGCAGCCATGGCGCTGCGTCTGACGCACATGACGCTGATCGATATCGCCGTGCGTTTTGGTTTTGATAACCAGCAGAACTTCACCCGAGTGTTCAAAGGTCACTTTTCGCTGACGCCTGGCGCGTTTCGCCGTATTCCGCATTTGCCGGTGAAAAATTTCCATGGACGCATTCTGGCGCGGTCGCTGGCAGAACGTGCGACGCTGGTAGAACGCCAGGAAGAGCTGCATCTGCGCGGAGAGACGCAGGAGTGGGAATGTAAGTTCGGTGATTACATTGCCGATCGCGATCACCGGGTGGCTGAGCAGGCGCGGCAACTGGTTGCGCTGGCGGGCAGCCATGTTGCGCAGGGCTGGTTAGGCTTTCAGTATAGCCCCGGTCATAGCTCTGCTGACCAGCAGAATATCAGCCTGTTTCAGGCGCTGGAGCCGCAATATGCCGGTTTGCTGGGTGACCACACCGACAACTGGAGTGAAGTGCCGGGCCTCTATGCGTCGCTTCACTGGAGCGGCAGACCGGAGCAGCTGACGCGCTTTATCGAGGATATCTATTATCAGCATCTGCCAGCGCTGGGAATGTCCCGCCGTCCTGGCAAAGATCTGCTGCGTCTCGATTTTGCACAGTGCAAGCCCGATTGGTTGAGCGGCGTTTTTTCTGTTCCGGTCATGCAGGCGTAGCCTGCAGGGCAGGGAGAGAGGTTCAAATGCATAATTCGTGCGGTAAACTGTGACAAACCGCACGATTTTATAAAATAACTCGCCGTTCTGGCGTAAAATCCTCCACCGAAACCCCGTCATACCTGAATCATCGTTCATCCGTGATGGGGCTGGAACATTCATCTGCATTTCAGGCCTTTTCCGGCCAAAACGACAAACGAAGAAAACTATGCGACGCTTAATGATTTCACTGGTTCTGGCATTGCCTGTTATGGCAATGGCACAGCAGGCTGAGCCTTTCTCACCGCCCGCTGGACTGCATCCGCACTCTCACACCTCTCAGCATGAAATTCTGGGTGACGGTGAGCTGCCGGAACACACCAGCAGTAATGCTTCCCTCTCCGGATTCAACGACACGCTGTAAGTGCTGTTGCGCTGCCAAATCCCGGCGGTGCAACATGACCGGCTCATCTGGAGCCGGCAAGCCTTAACCTGATTAGCCTCCCTCCCTAAACCCATCAGTCACCTTTCCGTGAACGCTTTTGTCAGGGCCGCTTCACGCCTGTTATGCGCACAGCTGCATTTTTATAAAATATATCTTAACTTGCTGAATCGCATTTTTCGTTCTTGTTTTCAAGATATATCATAGCTAATCTGCCCGCTTGTAATGAGAATGATTGTTATTACATGTCAGTTTTATGATAGTGAGCATGCCCCTGAATCAGGGGCAGTGATCCCGATTGAGGAGAAACATTTTGACTGCATCAGCTAATCAGCGTTTACCCCAGCGCATCCGTAATGAACTGCGTTTCCGTCGCATCCAGGTCGCCAGTAAAACTAATATTGCCGGTAAATTCTGGCGTATCCGGTTCACTGGCAGCGATCTGGCGGGCTTTACGTCTCAGGGCTTTGATGACCACATCAAGGTATTTTTCCCTTCCGCTGAAGGTGAAACACTGGCTCTGCCACAGATCACCGACGCGGGCATTGTCTGGCCCGACGGTTTACGTCCGCAGGCGCGCGACTACACGCCGCTGGAATTCGATGGTGTCTCTTCTCTGACCCTGGATTTCTATATTCACCAGCAGGGCGTGGCGAGTGACTGGGCAACGCAGGCACAGGTGGGCGATAAATTAATTGTCGGTGGGCCACGTGGTTCGCTGGTGGTGCCGGCCGATTATGCATTCCAGCTTTACGTCTGCGATGAAACCGGGTTGCCCGCCTTCGCACGTCGTCAGCGTGACGCAAATGCGCAGGCATTGCATCTCTACGCCTTTACCGATGAAGCGACGGGTCTGGACTATTTATCCGATACGGCGGGCATAACGACAAACTGGATGGGCAGCGGTCAGATGCAGAAAGCGCAGCTCAGCCAGCTGATTGCCCGACTGGATCAGCTCACGCTCCCTGCGGAAGATTACTTTATCTGGCTGACCGGCGAAGGTGAGTTCGTCAAAGCGCTGTCTGACTACTTCACCGTACAGCGCGGCCTCAACAGTGAGTTTGTTCGGGCAGTGGCTTACTGGCACCAGAAGTAAGCGGCTCTGGTAATTGAGTTTTGTCAGGTAGCGGACTACCATCAATCCGACTTTTTTCCCGCAGGGCAGGCCATGAAACAGCATCCGAATTCCACATCTTCTGACGGTCAGTCCGGGCACGCAGGTGGCTGCGGCGGACGACGCAAACGACGTGAAAAAATGCTGGAGGCGAGTGAGATTCGCCTGCTGATGCTCCATTTCCTGGCGCAAAATGCGGCGCACGGCTATGAGCTGATCAAGTCTGTTGAGGAGCTTTCTAAGGGCGAGTATTCACCCAGTCCGGGTATCATCTATCCCAATCTGACGCTGCTGGAAGAGATGGAGGCTATTGAGGTGGTGGATACGAAAGCAACCCGCAAAGCCTACCGCCTGACGACAGCGGGAGAGGGCCAGCTGGCTGATAACCGTGAAACGGTCTCCGGCCTGATTACGCGGCTTTCTACGCTGGCGATCCTGGTCAATAACCGCAGTATTCCTGCTGTTGAAGAGGCGATTCACGGGCTCAAAACAGCATTGAACCGGCGACTGGCGCAGGAAGATATCTCAGAAGCCGCGCTGCAGACGCTGATTAAGGCGCTGCACGACGCGGCTGAAAAAATCACTCACAGTTAATCAGCTGATTTCAGCTTTGTTTTTGTCGATGTGGCCCAGGGTACGATCCGGGAAACAGATGTCGCGTACGCGCTGTTTGAGCGTAGTCGCATCCGGGAAGCCACCATCGCGCTTACGTTCCCACAGCAGATGCTCATCCAGCGTAATTTCAAAGATACCGCCAGTGCCCGGTTTCAGCGTCACCTCTGACAGATCCTCAGCGAAAGTATGCAGGAGTTCCTGTGCCATCCACGCTGACCGCATCAGCCAGTTGCATTGCATACAGTAGTGAATAACAACCACAGGTTTTTGCGCCATAACTCTATTCCTTTACGTGTTGATAAATGCCAGTGCATTCGGGTTAAAAAAGTGTGCGCTGTGGTTTATTTATGAATTTATAAAGCTTTTAAAAACAGTTCCGAATTGCATCCTGTCGGGTACGAACCTTGCTTCATCAGCATGCTGATCAACTTTTTTATGGCTTTTATGCAGCGCCATTTTTGTTATTCCAGCAAGCAAGGGAGTGAATACTAACAACTAATCAGGGGATTCGCGCCTGTGCCACCTTGTTTTAGGAGATTGACTAAACCGCGTCGGTTTTAGCAGACGTTTATCGCGCCCCTCATAGACTTATAAAGTAGAGACTCACAGCTCTCCGCCTCAGATGTTAAGGGGAGTTCGGTGAGGCGTAAATCGCCCGGCATTCAGCTGAGGAATTCGACCGTTTCGCTTTAAAAACATTGCCTTGCGGAGTTTCATTCGATGATTTTGCGCTATACCTGGAGTTCCGGACCGTCTTAAGGAGACCATAATGGCAAAATCATTAGATCAAACCGCTGAGCAACTGGGGAATATTTTACTCTCCTCCGGACTTCAACTGGCGACCGCCGAATCCTGTACCGCCGGGCTGATCAGCATGACGCTGGCCGCTGTGGAAAATAGCGGTGACTTCTACACCAGCGGCTTCGTAACCTACAGCGAAAATGCCAAAATCCGTCTGCTGGGCGTAAAGCCCGAAACCCTGAAACAGCACACGGCGGTGAGTGAGCAGACGGCGCGGGAGATGGTGCAGGGAGCCTGCGCCCGTTCTGGTGAACCGGTGGGATTATCGATCACCGGCTATGCGGGGCCGGGTGGCGGCGAAGATGGCACACCAGCAGGAACTATCTGGTTTGGCTGGGTACTGCCCGATGGCAGTGACGAGGCGGAGTGCCACCAGTTTAGTGGCGATCCCAAATCGGTGATGGAGCAGGGCACGCAGTTTGCGCTGGAAGGGCTGATTAAACGGCTGCAGCGGGCCGATCGATAAAGGCGCGGTGTACGCGCCTTTTAAAACCGGTTAGCGGCAGTCGACAATCAGACGGCCCTGCACTTTGCCATCCAGCAGTGCCTGCGCACCCTCTCTGGCTTCACTCAGCGGAATGACCCGGCTCAACTGATTAAGCCGTTCGCTATCCATCAGCTCACCGAGTCGCTGCCACGCCTGTTCACGAAGCGGCTTCGGACACATTACGCTATCGACACCAGCCAGCGTAACGCCACGCAAAATAAAGGGTGCGACGCTGGCTGGCAGATCGAGTCCCTGCGCCATCCCGCAGGCGGCAACCACGCCGTCCCGCTGTGTAGCGGCCAGCACATTTGCCAGCGTGTGGCTCCCGACGCTGTCTATCGCGGCAGCCCAGTGCTCTTTAGCAAGCGGCTTGCCAGGCTGGGAGAGCGCTTCACGGTCAATCACCGATGCTGCGCCCAGCTTCTCGATCAGATACGCATGGTCGCTGGCGCGTCCGCTCGACGCGATCACCTCATAACCGAGACGTGCCAGCAGGCTGACGCTGTAGCTACCGACGCCGCCACTGGCACCGGTCACCAGCACCGGCCCGCGGTCAGGTGTGATGCCCTGTTTTTCCAGCGCCATCACGCAGAGCATCGCGGTCAGCCCCGCCGTACCGATGGCCATAGTTTGCAGCGGGCTCAGCGTGGCGGGCGGCCGCACCAGCCAGTCGCCGCTGACGCTGGCTTTCTGCGCCAGTCCGCCCCACTGTTTTTCGCCCACACCCCAGCCGGTCAGCAGCGCCACATCATCCTCTTTCCAGTCGGGATGGCGGCTTGCTGTCACCCGGCCCACAAAATCGATACCCGGCACCATCGGGAACTGGCGCACAATCGGGCCTTTGTTGCAGATAGCCAGGGCATCTTTGTAGTTCAGAGATGAGTAGCTGACGTCGAGCGTGACATCATGATCGGGCAGTTGGGATTCGGGGAGATCTTTCAGCAGGGAACGGTAACCTTGTTCGTCATTTTCAATGACCAGTGCCTTGAACATGCAGCCTCCGGCAGAGTGGGAAAGAGGGGATAAGTTTACGCCTGGCAAAAGGAATGCGGTAGGGCAATGGCCACTTCTGGACGTTAAAGCAGCGGCCGGCCCCAAAAATCGCGCAGCAAGCTATTTGCATAAATCTGCATATAATTCATCTGATTAGTCGTATTATGAATCTTATATGATAAATAGACTATATAAATCATGTCGTTACGTTTACAGGTGTGATTGAGTAATTGCCCGGCCTGGGTTGTTCATGCGTAAAAAAGATGACATTATGACCGCCACTTTTTGACCCTGCTTCACCACCACAGAGGACGCCGCCATGTCCGGTTCACCGCGCACTCGCCCGGATTACCGTTCGCTTTTTCCGGCGCTCACCGGGTTTTCCTCATTTCCGGACTCTGCGTTATTCCTCATCCGGTGAGGCCAGCCAAGCCGCGGCTGTGGGTTTTTTCTCCACAGACTGCGTAATGCCTCCTGACTGCTAATAATTCGCCGGGGCGTTGTCCCCATGATTGTGCCTCAGGCACTTCCTCCCTGACGTTGGGGATTCTGTTATGACTCCACTGAAAATTGCTGCCAGCGCCGCTGTCGCGCCCAGTCTGACCCTGAACACCGCGCGTGACGTAGTGACGCTGGATAACACCGACTTTACGGATGTGGCGGCGGTTGTCGTCTCGCTGGCGGATACCCGTAGCGGTGTGCTGGCGCTGCTGCGTCACACCGGCTTTAATCTGCCAGTGTTTGTCGCGAATGCGTTTGAAGAAGAGGTAATGCACCTGCCGGGCGTCAGCGGTGAACTGAATGGCGAGCCGCAGGAGTGGATTGCCCTGGAAGCGGCTGCGCAGGCATATGAAGCTGAGCTGCTGCCACCTTTCTTCGAGACGCTGACCCGCTATGTCGATATGCAGAACAGCACCTTTGCCTGTCCCGGACATCAGGGCGGCGCGTTCTTTAAAAAACATCCGGCGGGCAAACAGTTTTATGACTTCTACGGCGAGAATGTTTTCCGCTCTGATATGTGCAACGCCGACGTCAAACTGGGCGATCTTCTGATCCACGAAGGTTCAGCCAAAGATGCGCAGAAGTATGCGGCAAAAGTGTTTAACGCTGACAAAACCTACTTTGTGCTTAACGGCACCTCCAGCGCCAATAAAGTGGTGACTAATGCGCTGCTGACGCGTGGCGATTTAGTCCTGTTTGACCGCAACAATCACAAGTCGAACCATCACGGCGCATTGATTCAGGCGGGGGCGACCCCGATTTATCTGGAAGCAGCACGCAACCCCTTCGGCTTTATTGGCGGTATTGACGCGCACTGTTTTGATGAGGCTTATCTGCGCGAGCAGATCGCGGCAGTGGATCCGCAGCGCGCGGAAGAGGCGCGGCCTTTCCGTCTGGCAATTATTCAGCTGGGTACCTACGACGGCACGGTCTACAACGCACGTCAGGTGGTGGATCGCATCGGTCATCTGTGTGATTACATCCTGTTTGATTCCGCGTGGCTCGGCTATGAGCAGTTCATTCCGCTGATGGAAGGTTGTTCACCGTTGACCCTGGAGCTGAATGAGAACGATCCCGGCATCTTTGTCACGCAGTCCGTGCATAAGCAGCTGGCAGGCTTTTCGCAGACCTCGCAGATCCATAAAAAAGATAATCACATTCGTGGACAGCGGCGCTTTTGCCCGCACAAGCGACTGAATAACGCTTTTATGCTGCACGCCTCAACCAGTCCTTTTTATCCGCTGTTTGCCGCGCTGGATATCAACGCCAGAATGCATCAGGGCGAAGCGGGGCGTCGCATGTGGGATGAGTGCATCGTGCTGGGTATTGAAGCGCGTAAAGCGATACTTGATCGCTGTGAAATGATCCTGCCGTTTGTGCCGGAGACGGTAGAGGGTCAGCGCTGGCAGGATGCACCCACGGAGACGATCGCCCGCGATCTGCGCTATTTCAGCTTTGAACCACAGGCGAAATGGCACGGCTTTGCAGGTTACGCGCGCGATCAGTATCGGGTCGATCCCTGCAAGCTGCTGCTGACTACGCCGGGCATTGACGCGGCCAGCGGGGAGTACAGTGATTTTGGGATCCCTGCGACCATTCTGGCGAACTACCTGCGTGAGAATGGCATTGTGCCGGAGAAGTGCGATCTCAACTCGATCCTGTTCCTGCTGACCCCGGCTGAGAGTCCGGAGAAGATGGCGAATCTGGTGGCGATGCTGGCGCAGTTTGAGCAGCACGTTAAAGAGGATGCGCCACTGGCCGAAGTGCTGCCGACGATTTATCGCAAAAACGCGCAACGCTATGCCGGTTATACCCTGCGTCGCCTCTGTCAGGAGATGCACGATCTTTACGTCAGTCACAACGTTAAAGATCTGCAGCGACTGATGTTCCGCGCTGCGGAGTTCCCCCCGGTCAGGGTCAATCCGCAGGATGCGCATCAGGCTTATATTCGCGGCGAAGTGGAGCTGGTCCCCATTGCTGATGCAGCCGGTCGTGTCGCTGCTGAAGGCGCGCTGCCTTACCCTCCAGGCGTGCTGTGCGTCGTGCCAGGGGAAGTCTGGGGCGGCGCGGTGCAGCGTTACTTCCTGGCGCTGGAAGAGGGACTTAATCTGCTGCCGGGCTTCTCACCGGAGCTGCAGGGCGTTTACACCGAAGAGGATGAGCAGGGACAGAAGTATCTGGTGGCGAATATGATGGTGGGGCACTGATCTGAGCGGGGCAGAGGCGGCTAGCGGCCCGCCGGGCCTTTTTGTTCGCTGCGCGAACGGGCGCTGAGAAGTTTTCGTTCGCCTGCCAGCATACTGACGCTGAGCGGGTTCCGCCCGCCAGGCGTGGGGGAGTTTCAGTTCGCCCGTGCAGGCGGACGCGTTAAGGGGCGTACGCCCGCCCCTTAACAATCCCGGCGTCCGGCTGCCTGCGCGCCCCGTTTCGCGGGGTGCCCTCGTCACGCTCTGCGGCCGACGGACCGTCCGGACGCGCCATCCCTGGCGCGAACCGTCCTTTCGCCGACGTCCTGTCGGCTCATCCTGGCCTCCGGTTGTTCCTCAGCGCTTCGGATGCCTCTCACAAACCCTCGCCTGTGAATTTTTTATGTATTTTGATGCTGCGTTATTTGCCGGATAAAGACAGCTCCGGAAACGTAAAGCGATAAAGTACTCAACAGAAAAAGAAGAGATAAAAGCGGGGGAGGGAGGCCGTCAGAACCGCTGAGCGGATGAGGGATTTCAGGACGAGCGACAGGGATGTCGCGAAGAGGCGGGTTCGCGCCAGGGATGGCGCGTCCCGGCGGTCCGTGAGAAATCCGGAAGAGGCGAAGGGACCGCGAAGCGGCGGTGAAGCAGGCCGGAGCCCGGGGTCAAGGGGGCGCGGCGACTGGCGCCCCCTTGTGGGTCGCCTGCAGAGGCGTGTCTGAAACTGCCCAGCCTGACAGGCGAACGAAACCTTCTCATAGCCCGTTCGCGCAGCGAACAATAATCCCCGCTGCAGCGGCGCCGATCAGAATCCCCGATAGCTCTTCTGCGCAGTACTCACCTTATACAGATAACGACGCGACTCCGCCGACGGGTGCTGGTTCGCCAGGGTCGAGTAAACCTTGCTGGATGACATACCGTTGATCATCGAGAACGCCCGATCTTTATCGCTGGAGAAGACGCGCAACACGCTGCCCGCACCACCGTTATAGGCGGTGATCACCGCATAGCGGCGTGAGACCGGATCCTGAATGCCGCCCAGATAGCTACGCTGCAACAGCGACAGATAAGCCGTACCGGCATCGATATTGTTCTCCGGATCCAGCAGATAGCTGCGGCTCGGCTTGCCCCATTTCCCCTTCATGCGGAATACGTCAACACCGGCGGTATGCTGCACCACCTGCATCAGACCCAGCGCATCTGAATGGCTCACGGCGTAGGGGTTGAAGCTCGACTCGGTCTGCATAATCGCCAGGATCAACGAGGCATCAACACCATACTGTTCGGCAGCTTTACGCACCATTGGCAGGTATTTGTGCGCACGCTTGTCCAGGTGGTTCGGCACCATCGGAATCGAAATGCTGTAAATCACATGCAGACCCGAGGTGCGGCGCATCAATTTATTCTGAATCAGATAGTCAGCAAAAGCTTCCGCGCGGCCCTGCCAGCGAATCGGCTGACCGGTATTATCCAGCACCTGCCCATACAGCAGCGGCTCTTTACTGATTTCAATGTCGTTGGCATCAGAATAGAGATCGACATTACCCGGATCTTCACCAATCAACAGCGTGGTCACGATCGCCTGACGCAGACTTGCCATCGGATCGGTACCGGAAATCGTCTCGATGGTCAGCTTACCGCTTTCAAAGTTGATGTGGCTGCGGGTGTAATAGTTGTCGCTATATTTGACGTAATCTTTAGGTCCGGCGATCAGGACCTCGTTGATACCCCAGATATTCTCAATATTGTGAGCAAACTGCCCCATCAGAATATCAAAGGCGTTAGTATCTTTTACCCACTCCTCGTGGGACTGCGGCTTCTTTGACCCGGAGCAGGAAACCAAAAGTGGTGCTATCACCAGCAGGGCGATTAATTTTTTATTCATTGGGAGTGCAAGCCTGACCTGGATAACCGGCCTCAGCGATGAGGCCCGGAATGTTTACGCTTCTGGCGGTGTATAGCCTTCGATATGAACGTCTTTACCTTCGAACAGGAAATTGATCATCTCCTTCTCCAGCACTTTACGATCGTCGGGATTCATCATGTTGAGCTTCTTCTCGTTAATCAACATGGTTTGTTTCGCCATCCACTTCTGCCAGGCTTCTTTAGAAATATCATTGTAAATGCGCTTACCCAGATCGCCTGGATAGAGCTGAAAATCCTGTCCTTCGGCGTCGCGCTGTAAAAAAGTACAAAAAATGGTGCGGCTCATTATTCTTCCTCATTGATCTCACAACGGCTTAAAGCCAGTTGTCGGGGATGGCGTAGCTCGTTTAACAGGCGCTCAACGGGTGCGGCTAGTCCCACAGATGGTGGCAGCGCTAAGTTATACCAGAGACCGCCTGCTTCATCCATCGCCGACCCGGCAACAGGCCATGCCAGCCACATGGGTACGATATCAAGATGGAAATGGCTGAAGGTGTGACGAAATGCGGTGAGCTGCTGAGGTTTTGCATGGATGCCGCGCGTCGCCAGCCAGTCGGTCAGCGCCGCTTCCGTAGTAAACTGCGGGAAGCAGAACAGACCGCCCCACAGGCCCACAGGCGGCCGCTGTTCCAGCCAGACATCATCACCATCCTGCATCATCAGGAACCAGCCGCTGCGCTCTGGCAGCACCTGCTTAGGCTTCTTACCGGGATAGCTCGCCCAGCTGCTGGTGGCATAGGCCTCACACCCGCTGTTCAGCGGACAGATTTCGCACTTCGGCTTCGAACGGGTACAGACGATAGCCCCCAGATCCATCATCGCCTGATTAAACTGGCTGACGCCCTCGGCAGGCGTGACCTCCTCGCTAATCTGCCAGAGCCGCTTTTCAACCTCTTTCTTACCCGGCCAGCCGCTGACGGCATAGCAGCGAGCCAGCACGCGCTTAACGTTGCCATCCAGAATGGGGAAATGCTGCCCCAGCGACAGCGACAGAATCGCGCCCGCCGTTGAGCGGCCGACACCGGGCAGAGCAGAGACATCGTCGAAATTACGCGGGAACGTGCCCTCATGCACCTCGACAATCTGCTTTGCGGCTTTATGCAGATTACGCGCACGGGCGTAATAGCCAAGGCCGGTCCAGAGATGCAGCACCTCATCCAGCGGAGCCGCAGCCAGATCGGTGACCGTGGGGAAGCGCGCCATAAAGCGTTCAAAATAGGGGATTACCGTGGCAACCTGGGTTTGCTGTAGCATCACTTCGGAGAGCCACACCTTATAAGGCGTTTTCTCCAGCTGCCACGGCAGGGTTTTGCGACCAAAGCGCTGATACCAGTCCAGCACCTGTTGCGCGAACTGCGGCGCTTGCATCATAAGA
>Ga0308167_1001851_pt1 | contig 22088 bp, 22 predicted proteins | sample PhyCR1_2_FD_202138 | JGI IMG/M metagenome (GOLD analysis project Ga0308167, IMG submission 202138) | Phyllosphere microbial communities from UC Gill Tract Community Farm, Albany, California, United States - DLSLRC.R1 | ecosystem: Host-associated > Plants > Phyllosphere > Unclassified | place... | reverse complement strand
ATTAAATGTCAGCTTTTTCACCTTGCTGCGCTGAATTCTCCCCGGCTTCATGGCACACTATCGGCCGATTTAGCAAATGGCCTGCGGAGGGCTACGTGGACAAAATTTTCGTCGATGAGGCAGTGAACGAGCTGCACACCATTCAGGACATGCTGCGCTGGGCGGTCAGCCGCTTTTCCGCTGCCGGAATCTGGTACGGACATGGCACAGACAATCCGTGGGACGAAGCCGTTCAACTGGTCCTGCCGTCCCTCTGGCTGCCGCTGGATATTCCGGAAGAGATGCGCAACGCGCGCCTGACCGCCAGTGAGCGTCATCTGATCGTCGAGCGGGTTATTCGCCGCGTCAATGAGCGCATTCCGGTCGCCTATCTGACCCACAAAGCCTGGTTCTGCGGCCACGAATTTTATGTCGATGAGCGGGTACTGGTGCCGCGTTCACCGATTGGTGAACTGATCGAGAATCGCTTTGCCGGTCTGATCAGCGAGAAACCGCGCCACATTCTGGATATGTGCACCGGCAGCGGCTGTATCGCCATCGCCTGCGCCTATGCGTTCCCTGACGCTGAAGTTGACGCGGTCGACATCTCCAGCGATGCGCTGGCGGTTGCCGAGCAGAACATCGAAGAACATGGTCTGATGCAGCAGGTTACGCCGATCCGCGCCGATCTGTTCCGCGAGTTACCGGCGCTGAAATACGATCTGATCGTCACCAATCCGCCTTATGTCGATGCGGAAGATATGGACGATCTGCCGGGCGAATATCACCACGAGCCGGAACTGGGACTGGCGGCAGGCAGCGATGGCCTGAAGCTGGTGCGCCGCATCCTGGCCTGTGCGCCACAGTATCTGAGTGAGCAGGGCGTGCTGATTTGCGAAGTCGGCAACAGCATGGTGCACATGATGGAACAGTATCCCGATGTGCCGTTTACCTGGCTGGAGTTCGATAACGGCGGCGATGGCGTATTTATGTTGACCCGTCAGCAGATCGTCGACGCACAGCATCATTTCTCTTTTTACAAAGACTAAAAGTGGGGCGAAGCATCGCCCGCCGAACCGTAACAAGGAACCACAATGGCCGGAAACAGCATCGGGCAATTTTTTCGAGTAACCACCTTTGGCGAGTCCCACGGTCTTGCGCTGGGCTGCATTGTTGATGGTGTGCCGCCGGGCATTCCGCTAACCGAAGCAGATATTCAGCACGATCTCGATCGTCGTCGGCCAGGAACGTCGCGCTATACCACTCAGCGCCGCGAGCCGGATCAGGTGAAAATTTTGTCCGGTGTGTTTGAGGGCGTGACCACCGGTACCTCCATTGGCCTGCTGATTGAGAATACCGATCAGCGTTCCCAGGATTACGGTGCCATCAAAGATCTGTTCCGTCCGGGCCACGCCGATTACACCTACGAACAAAAGTATGGTCAGCGTGACTATCGGGGCGGCGGCCGCTCGTCGGCGCGCGAAACCGCGATGCGCGTTGCTGCCGGTGCGATTGCCAAAAAGTATCTGCAGATGAAGCACGGCGTGGTGGTGCGCGGCTATCTGGCGCAGATCGGCGATATCGCCTGTGAGCTGAAACAGTGGGAGATCGTCGAACAGAATCCGTTCTTCTGCCCGGATGCAGACAAGCTGGACGCGCTGGACGAACTGATGCGCAGCCTGAAAAAAGAGGGTGACTCGATTGGTGCCAAAGTGACGGTAATGGCGGAAAACGTGCCGCCGGGTCTGGGCGAGCCGGTGTTCGACCGTCTGGACGCCGACCTGGCCCATGCGCTGATGAGCATCAACGCGGTGAAAGGCGTCGAGATTGGCGATGGCTTTGCGGTGGTTAATCAGCGTGGCAGCCAGCATCGTGACGAAATTCGCCGTACCGGCTTTCAGAGCAACCACGCGGGCGGCATCCTCGGTGGCATCAGCAGCGGTCAGACCATCAGCGCCAATATCGCGATGAAACCGACCTCCAGCATCACCGTGCCGGGCAAAACTATCACCCGCGACGGCGATGAAGTAGAGATGATCACCAAAGGTCGTCACGATCCCTGCGTCGGGATCCGCGCCGTGCCGATCGCCGAAGCGATGATGGCGATCGTCCTGATGGATCATCTGCTGCGCCAGCGGGCGCAAAATGGGGACGTTAACAGCCCCGTGCCGCGCTGGTGATCGCATGAAAGCGCTTCTGCTTACGCTTAGCACGCTGTTGTTCAGCGCCCCGATGCTGGCGGCCACGCCATGGCAACAAATCCAGCAGCCGATCAGCGGTACCCCGCAGTCGGTCGGCGGCTTTGCAAACGGTTGTATCATTGGTGCCCAGGCGCTGCCGCTGAATTCACCTCATTATCAGGTGATGCGTCAGGACCAGCGGCGCTACTTCGGCCATCCCGATCTGATCCAGTTCATTCAGCGTCTCAGCACCCAGGTGCATAATCTGCAGCTGGGTAACCTGCTGATTGGCGACATGGGCATGGCAGCAGGTGGGCGCTTCAGTAGCGGCCACGCCAGTCACCAGACCGGACTGGATGTGGATATCTGGCTGCAACTGCCGAAAACCCGCTGGAGTGCGCAGCAGCTGCTGAAGCCGCAGCCGCTGGATCTGGTGGGGCCGGGCGATAAAAACGTCATTGCCCGTCACTGGCAGCCGGAGATCGACAGTCTGATTAAGCTGGCGGCGAAAGACGATGACGTCACGCGCATCTTCGTCAATCCGGCGATCAAGAAACAGCTGTGTGCCGATGCTGGCGCGGATCGAGACTGGCTGCGTAAAGTGCGCCCGTGGTTTGCCCATCGCGCCCATATGCATGTGCGGTTGCGCTGTCCGGCCGGCAGCATCGGCTGTGAAGATCAGCCTGCGCCGCCGGCGGGTGATGGCTGTGGCGCAGAGTTGCAGAGCTGGTTCCTGCCGAAAAAACCGGGTAGCGGTGCGCCTGTGAAACGCGAACCTCCACCGTTGCCGCCTGCCTGTCAGGCGCTGCTGGATAAACATTTACTGTAAGGGATCACATGGATTGGTTCGTGATCAGCCCGTTGCTGGTCGGGCTGCTGTTCTTTGTCGCCATGCTGGCCGGTTTTATTGACTCCATTGCCGGCGGCGGCGGTCTGCTGACCGTGCCGTCGCTGCTGGCCGCCGGGCTTTCCCCGGCGCAGGCGCTGGCGACCAACAAGCTACAGTCGGTGGGCGGGTCATTCTCAGCCAGCCTCTACTTTATCCGGCGCGGTGCGGTGAAGCTGAATGAGCAGTGGCTGAATATCGCCATGACTTTTCTCGGTTCGGTGCTGGGGGCGGTGCTGATTCAGCGTCTGCAGGCGGACATTCTGCGCCAGATGTTGCCGCTGTTTCTGATTGCTATCGGTTTGTGGTTTCTGCTGATGCCGCGGATTGGTGAAGAAGATCGCGCCCGTCGCCTGCACGGCATCGCTTATGCGCTGGTGGGCGGCGGTTGCATCGGTTTCTACGATGGCTTTTTCGGACCCGGCGCCGGCTCTTTTTATGCACTGGCGTTTGTCACCCTCTGTGGCTACAACCTCGCTAAAGCGACGGCGCATGCCAAGATCCTTAACTTCACCTCCAACTTCGGTAGCCTGCTGTTCTTTATGTTTGGCGGCAAAGTGGTGTGGGGAACCGGTCTGATCATGATGCTGGGCGCGTTCTGCGGGGCGCGACTGGGCGCACGCCTGGTGCTGACCCGCGGGCAAAAGCTGATCCGTCCGATGGTGGTGATCGTCTCCGCCGTCATGAGCGTTAAATTGCTGTGGGACAGCCACGGCAGCGCCGTTCTGGCGTGGTTCGCCACGCTGCACCCGTAACTATTACGTGATAACAATGAGCACAACACACGATTACACTCAGCTGATTACGCTGTTTGATCGCTGCTTTAGCGATGAATTTCAGACCCGTCTAATTAAAGGCGACGACGAACCGATCTATCTTCCGGCAGATGCAGAGTCGCCGTGGAACCGCGTGGTGTTTGCCCACGGTTTTTATGCCAGCGCCCTGCATGAAATATCTCACTGGTGCATCGCCGGTGAAGCGCGCCGCAAACAGGTCGATTTTGGCTACTGGTACTGCCCGGATGGCCGCGATGCGCTCACCCAGAGTCAGTTTGAAGCCGTTGAAGTGAAGCCGCAGGCGCTTGAATGGATGTTTTGTGTTGCAGCAGGCTTTCCCTTCAACGTCAGTTGTGACAATCTCGACGGGGATTGTGAGCCGGATCGCATTGCGTTCCAGCGTAAGGTACATGCTCAGGTCATGAGCTATCTGACGTCGGGCATTCCCGCTCGTCCCGCGCGTTTTATTGCCGCCCTGGCGGAATTTTATGGCAGGCCTTCATTAAGCGCATCGCAGTTTCCCTGGCCGGACGATCTGTGATGCAGCAAGGCATTATCAAAAGAGGAATTGAGATGATCGCAGAATTTGAAGCGCGTATTCTGGCCCTGATTGACGACATGGTTGAGCATGCCAGTGACGATGAGCTGTTTGCCAGCGGTTATCTGCGTGGACACCTCACGCTGGCGGTCGCTGAAGTCGAACAACTGGGCGAACATACGCCGGAAGCATTGCAGATTCAGGTTACCCGCAGTCTGCAAAATGCCATTGCCGCCGGTGAGCTGTCGCCGCGTGATCAGGCCTTAGTGGTCGGAATGTGGGACAACCTGTTTGTCCAGGCTCGTCAACTCTCCGCATAACGGTGCAGGGCGGCATGCCGCCCGCAACCCCGCTTAAACCGGTTTACCCTTCAGCAATTTTCGGACCCAGTAACGATTCGGATTCAGCGCAGCCAGCGTGGCGGCATCTGCCGGTTGCGGTTCGCCGGTCAACTGTGCCGCCAGCACTTCAGCCGCCAGCGGTGCGCTGCATAATCCGCGTGAACCGAGCGCACCAAACAGATACAGACCGTTAAAGCCAGGAGCATCAGCGATCGCGCTGCCCGCCGCCTGCTGTGCCGGTAAATCGGCGTAGCGCGCCAGCGTGGCGGCATAATCCGGCACGCTGCCGACCATCGGCAGATGATCGCGGGTCGCACAGCGCACCCCAACACGCGCCTCATCCGCACTGATGTCTACCGTGTCGGTCCAGCGACTGTCGGGCAGGCACTGTTGCAGACGGCTGCGGTTCTCCTGCTGATCCTGCTGCCGATACGCGGTGGCGGTTTCGCCACGATGATAGCTGGCACCGATGCAATGCGTAGCGAACTGCGGACTGACCGGCGTCAGGTAGCCGTCGTAGCAGAGCACGGTCTGCAGCGCATTCAGTTCCGGCGTCGACGGAACGTGACTCACCTGGCCTGCCACCGGATAGATCGGCAGAGGCGCACTCTGGGTAAACTCGCTGATGGCGTGACCATTCGCCAGTACCACCGTCGGATGGCGCACCGCCGGACGATCGCTGAACGACAGCGTCCACTGTTCACCGTCATGCGCCAGCCCGGTTACGCGGTGCAGCCAGTGGATCCGCAAGCCCTGCGTCTCGCCATGGGCCAGCATCGCCGAGGTCAGTTCGGCCGGTGACAGCCAGCCACCCTGCGGATAGAAAATCCCGCTGCAGCCGAGCGTCACCCCCGCCAGCGCTTCTGCCTGGCCGGCATCAACAGCACAGGCAATGTCGTCAGGTAACCCCATGGCCAGCATCTGTTCAATTTTTTTGCTGCTTTTCTGGTCCCAGCCGAGTTGCAACACGCCGCTCCAGTGATGTTCGTAAGGCAGCGGCAGCCGATCGTAGAGGCGGCGGGCAAAGCTGAACGCCGCCGGAAAAAAGGTGGCGATGGCCGGATCGTGCTGATTAAGCAGCGGATAGAGCGCGCCCTGACGGTTGCCGGACGCGCCCAGCGCCGGTGCCTCATCGGCGCAGTAGAGCGTCACGCGCCAGCCGCGCCGCAGCAGCGCCAGCGCTAAACTGGCGCTGGCCACGCCGCCGCCAATCAGCGCCGCTTCCCGCGACGAACTGGCGGGTCGGGCATACCACGGCTGCGTCGCAGGCAGCGGCGGTGCTGATTGCAGGCTGCCGCACAGCATCTCGCGTTTAGGGCCGAAACCTTTCCGGCGGGTGACGCTGAAACCCGCCTGCTGCAATCCACGCCGCACGAAGCCGGCAGCCGTAAAAGTGGCAAACGTCGCCTGCGGCCGTGCCAGCGTCGCCATCATACTGAACAGCTGTGGCGTCCACATATCGGGGTTTTTCGACGGCGCAAAGCCATCGAGGAACCAGGCATCCACCTGACGATGCAGGCTGTCATCCAGCCTACTCATCAGCTGATTAATATCACCCAGCCACAGATCGAGCGTGATGCGGCCGCCATCAAACAGCAGACGCTGGCAGCCGGGCAGGGCAGCGGGCCACTGCGCCTGCAGTTCGTCAGCCCACGGGGCCAGTTCGGGCCAGTGCTGATGCGCGGCGGTTAAATCGGCGCGCGTTAACGGAAACTTCTCAAAGCTGATGAAATGCAGACGTTTTAAAATCGCGTCCGGCTGCTGGCGCTGAAACGCATCAAAAGCCTGCCACAGCGTGAGAAAATTGAGACCGGTGCCGAAACCGCTTTCGGCCACAATCAGCACATCACGCGGATGCTGAGCGAAGCGCTGCGGCAACTGATTGCCCCCAAGGAAGACATAGCGGGTCTCTTCCAGACCGTTATCGTTGGAGAAATAGACGTCACCAAACGCTCGGGAAACAGGTGTACCCTGTTCATTCCAGTTCAGCTGTGCATGTTCGACCGGGGTTAATTTCACGCTAAAGGCTCATTTTTCAGGCAGTGGCGCGATTTTAGCGACCAGCGTGACATGACGCAAATTTACAAAAGGAAATGGCTGATCGGACTTGTTCGGCGTACAAGTGTACGCTAGAGTGCTGGTCAATTAAGAAGAAGTGGATGAGGATTATTGAATGAAACGTGCTGTGATTACTGGCTTAGGGATCGTTTCCAGTATTGGTAATAACCAGCAAGAGGTGCTGGCATCTCTGCGTGAAGGCCGCTCTGGCATCACCTTTTCTGAAGAGATGAAAGATTCCGGCATGCGTAGTCACGTCTGGGGTAACGTAAAATTAGATACCACCGGCCTCATCGATCGCAAAGTCGTGCGTTTCATGAGTGATGCGTCCATCTATGCCTATCTTTCCATGGAAGAAGCGATTAAAGATTCTGGCCTGAGCGTGGAAGCGTATCAGAACAACCCACGTGTGGGTCTGATTGCCGGTTCAGGCGGCGGTTCACCGCGTTTCCAGGTGTTTGGTGCTGATGCAATGCGCAGCCCACGCGGCCTGAAAGCGGTTGGCCCGTATGTGGTCACCAAAGCGATGGCGTCTGGCGTTTCAGCCTGTCTCGCCACGCCGTTTAAAATTCACGGCGTAAACTACTCAATCAGCTCAGCCTGTGCCACCTCGGCACACTGTATCGGTAACGCAGTTGAGCAGATCCAGCTGGGCAAACAGGACATCGTCTTTGCCGGCGGCGGCGAAGAGCTGTGCTGGGAAATGGCCTGTGAGTTCGACGCAATGGGCGCGCTCTCTACCCGTTACAACGACACGCCAGAAAAAGCCTCACGTACCTACGATAACGAGCGCGACGGCTTCGTGATCGCCGGTGGCGGTGGCATGGTGGTGGTTGAAGAGCTGGAACATGCGCTGGCTCGCGGTGCGCACATCTATGCTGAAATCGTCGGCTACGGTGCAACTTCAGACGGCGCAGATATGGTGGCACCGTCAGGTGAAGGCGCAGTTCGCTGCATGAAGATGGCGATGAACGGCGTAGATACCCCAATCGACTACCTCAACAGCCACGGCACCTCAACGCCGGTTGGTGATGTGAAAGAGCTGGGTGCGATTCGTGAAGTGTTTGGCGACAACACGCCGTACATCTCAGCAACCAAAGCCATGACCGGTCACTCACTGGGTGCGGCAGGCGTGCAGGAAGCGATTTACTCGCTGTTGATGCTGGAGCATGGCTTTATTGCCCCAAGCATCAACATCAACTCGCTGGATGCGGCGGCTGAAGGCATGAATATCGTGACTCAGCCAATGGAAAAAGAGTTGACCACCGTGATGTCCAACAGCTTCGGCTTTGGCGGCACCAACGCAACCCTGACCATGCGTAAATACCAGGCGTAATGCGCTGACAGATCCCAGAAGGACCGGCTTGCCGGTCCTTTTTTTTGCCGCTTATCCGCGCTTTTTTTTGCCCCTCCTTCCTTGTCAGCCTTGCCCCGCCAGCAGCCAGTGTAGTTTGTCGCAACCCGCCACGATCTCATCCGGCGTCAGTGCCGCATAGCCCAGCAGCCAGCCTTGCTGACGCGCCGGCCCGGCATACAGCGGACTAAGACGCGGCAACAACAGGCCGATCTGCGCGGCCCGGGCGGTTAACTGCGCCTCATCCTGCGCCAGCTTCACCGTTAACTGTAATCCGCCGCCGCTGTCGAACGGGGTGATCCACGGCGTCAGCCGCTGGTTAATCTGCTCGATCAGCAACTCGCGCCGACTGCGATAGAGCTGTCGCATCAGCCGAAGATGACTGGCGAAATGGCCCTGTTGCAGGAAGGCGGCGGTAATGGCCTGCGGCAGCAGGGCGCTGTGACCATCCAGTACGCTGCGTGCCTGGCCCAGCGGTGCCACCAGCGCCGGCGGAACCACCATCCACGCCAGTCGCAGCGAGGGAAACAGCGATTTAGAGAAGGTGCCGAGGGTAATCACCCGCTGATGACGGTCCAGCCCCTGCAGGGCAGGGATCGGGCGTTGGTGATAGTGAAATTCACTGTCGTAGTCATCTTCAATCAGCCAGCTGCGATTGCGCTCTGCCCACGCCAGCCAGGCCAGCCGTCGTGGCAGGCTCAGCGTAACGCCGGTCGGATAGTGATGGGAAGGGGTCAGATACATCAGCTTCGGGCTGCCATCGATCGGTACCGCACCCTGGTCATCCAGCCCGATAGCGCGCAGCCGAGCGCCCGCCGCCAGAAAAGCGTTGCGCGCGCCAGGGTAACCCGGCTCCTCCAGCCAGACCTCATCGCCCGCATCCAGCAGCATCAGCGCCAGCAGCTGTAATGCCTGCTGGGAACTGGTGAGGATCATCACCTGCTCAGGCTGGCAATGTACGCCGCGTGACAGCGCCAGATAGTCAGCCAGGGCGCGGCGCAGTGGCAGATAGCCGCAGGGATCGCCATATCCCATCGCGGCGCTCCCCAGTGAACGCTGCACGGTACTGCTCAGACGTCGCCAGGTCTCATGAGGAAAAGCGCGTAACTCCGGCGAACCGGCAGCAAACGCATGGGGAAAAGGGGGATCCTGGCAGCCGCCGGTTGCCAGCACCTGCTGACCGCGCGCCGAAAAAGGCGCGGGCTGATGAACCGCAGGCGGCACTGACGGCTCGGGCATGGTAATCGACACAAAGCTGCCACGCCCGGTTTCACGCCGCAGGTAGCCTTCACTCTCCAGTTGCGCGTAGGCCGCTTCCACCGTGACGCGGGACAGCTTGAGATCCTCGGCCAGCTGGCGGGTGGAGGGCAACTGTTGTCCGGCGCGCAGATGGTGGCGGCTAATCGCCAGCCGCAGCGTGGTACACAGCCGCTCGCGCAGGCCGCCGGTGGCCTGATGCTGAAAAAGTTGCAGCAGCGGTGAGCGCATAAGGGTCTTATCCGATAAGGAAAATGGGTCTCAGAGAGCAGTCCACTTTGCCGTAAACTGCCGGCATACCACAACAGGAGAATCACAATGTCATCGGTGTTACGTGTTCCGGCGGCCAGCCCGCAGCAAAGTCTCGACTACTTACAGGCTAAACTCGCTTACTATACCGATGCCTGGGATCTGGCAGAAGATCTGGCGCAACGCCAGCCGGCGATCGTGGTGATCGACGCGCGTTCATCCGGAGTCTATCGCGCCGGCCATATCTGCGGTGCGATCAATTTTCCCCATCGCGATATGGACGCGGCCAGCACTGCCCGGCTTGATCGCAGTAAAGTCTATGTCACCTATTGTGACGGGATTGGCTGTAACGGATCGACCAAAGCGGCGTGGAAGCTCGCTTCGCTGGGCTTTCAGGTAAAGGAACTGATTGGCGGGCTGGATTTCTGGAAACGTGACGGTCATCCGCTGACCTGGGGAGATGCGCCGGGCGAGTGGCCAGTCGCCGCGCCCGACGTCGCCTGCGGCTGTTAACTCACAGTACCAGCCACAGTAAAAACAGCACCACCAGCACCACAAATGCGCCCAGCATTGGCCGTTTTGCCAGCGGCTGTAGCGTCGGAGGCAGTGAGGTGACAAACGGCGACCAGATAGGTTGCGGTTTGATCTCGCTGGCGGCCAGCGGCTGTTCGTGCATCTTCTCGGCGCGACGGCTGAACAGGAAATTCAGCAGATCCTGAGTCTGGGTGGCGGTGAGCACCGTCTGCGGCGTCGCCTGGAAACGCTGCTGGCTGTAATCCTCCAGCAAACGCTGTTCGTGCTGATCGAGCGGCTGTTTCAGCGAGACTTCCAGCAGTTGCAGCGTCGGTGCGCTGTGCTGACTTAAGGTCTGGCGCACCTGCAGATACTGCGTCAGCAGCGGGAAGTGGCGCGACGGGATCGGATCGCCGCTGGTCAGGTTGACCAGCTTTAACGCCGCGGCCCACAGTTTTCCGCTTGATTCACCGGTGGCAGCCGCAAGGCGCACCACCTGCTGATTCAGGGTCTGATGCTCTGCCGGCAGCAGGCTACGATCGCTGACGCGGGTCTGCTGCGGCTGCGGTATCGCCATCTGACCGTTCTGCAGCATGGTCAGTACCTGACGCAGCTGGTCCTGGCTCAGCGCGCTCAATACCGTCTGGCCAAATTGCTGACGAATGAAATCGCTGACCGCCTGGCGATTATTGCCTTTCGGCAGCAGCTCGGTCAGCTGCGTCATCAGCTGACGCGTCGCATGACCGGTCTGCGCCTGCGTCAGGCGGGCATTCAGATACTGCTCCGCCGCCGGAAAATGGCGCGACTGTAATTCCGCTTCGCTCTTCACGCCCACCTCATGGCGCACACCGGCCCACAGCTCAGGCGCTTTCAAATTACTGAGCGAGAGAATACGCACGATCAGACGTTCTAAGGTAGTGCGCTGGGCAGGAGAGAGGGGCTGTTCACCGGCCACCGAACCGGGACGCGTTGCGCCGGTTTGCGGATTGACAGATGAACGATCGCCGACCGGCACACCGGGGCCGCTGAGAGGTTGCATGGCGGATTCCTTGGGAAAACAGAACAGCGTGGGGTGCGCCGGAAAATGAATGCGCCATGATAGCAAAAGCCCCCGGGAAATCCCACGGGGGCGCACGCGTTTCGGCGGGAGATTTACTCTTCTGCCAGCTTCAGACGATGACGACGCCAGCGTTTCCAGATCGGCGGCACCAGCAGTACCGCAATCGCCAGCACCAGCAGCACTTTGCAGATCAGACTTTCCCACAGGATCACCAGATTCCCGTTGCTGATCGACAAGGCGCGACGCAGGTTCTGCTCCAGCATCTCACCCAGCACAAAGCCCAGAATCAACGGCGACATCGGGAAGTCCATTTTACGCAGGATATAGCCAAAAATCCCCAGCCCGACCATCAGCAGCAGGTCGAAGGTGGTGCTGTGTACCGCGTAAACGCCAACGGCGGAGATGGCGGCAATCGCCGGCACCAGGAACCACAGCGGAATGGTCAGCATGCGGGCGAAGACGTTAATCATCGGAATGTTCATGATCAACAGCATTACGTTGCCGATTAACAGCGCAGCGATCAGGCCCCAGACAATATCCGGCTGCTCCACAAACATCGCCGGTCCCGGCGTAATGTTATACAGCGTTAACGCGCCGACCATCACCGCCGTGGTGCCGGAGCCGGGAATACCCAACGTCAGCATCGGAATAAAAGAGCCGCAGGCTGAGGCGTTGTTTGCCGCTTCCGGCGCGGCCACACCGCGAATATCCCCTTTACCAAACTGGTCGCTGCCGCTGATCTTCTTCTCGGTCATGTAGGCGATAGCGCTGGCGATGGTCGCACCGGCACCCGGTAACACGCCGACAAAAAAGCCAATAAAGGAGGATCGCAGCGTCGCACCGGTTGCCATCGCCGCCTCTTTCATATTGAACATCATCCGGCCGCTGGCCCGCACTGCCTTCTGTCCGCTGCTGGTCGACTCAAGCATCAGCAGGATTTCACTCACCGAGAACAGGCCAATCACCACCACTACAAACTGAATACCGTCGGAGAGATGAACGCTGTCAAAGGTAAAGCGGTAGACGCCGGTATTGGCATCGACGCCGACGGTAGCCATTCCCAGCCCAATCAGTGCCGCGAGGAATGACTTCAGCGGATTGTGGCTCATCATGCTGCCGAGACAGGCGATGGCGAACACCATCAGCGCAAAATATTCTGCCGGACCAAACGCCAGCGACCAGCTGGCCAGCAGCGGGGCGAACAGAATAATGCCGATAATGGCGATGGTGGAACCGATAAACGAGCTGACCGCCGAAATCGACAGTGCGACGCCGGCTTTGCCCTGTTGCGCCATCGGATAACCATCCAGCGCGGTCATAATCGCCCCGGCATCACCCGGCACGTTAAGCAGAATCGAGGAGATACGTCCGCCATATTCACAGCCGATGTAGACCGTTGCCAGCAGAATCAGCGCCGATTCCGCCGGTAAGTGCAGAGCAAAAGCCAGCGGCATCAGAATCGCCACGCCGTTAATCGGGCCCAGGCCCGGCAGCAGGCCAACGATGGTGCCGATAAAGCAGCCAATCAGGGCAATCAGCAGATTCTCTGGCGTCATGGCGACGGCAAAGCCCTGCATCAAAAAGGACCAGGTATCCATGATGCTCTCCTTAACTCAGCCAGCTGCCGACCGGAAGGGACACTTCCAGCAGGCGATCAAAGGCGTAAAACAGAGTGGTGCCCATCGCCAGCCCGGCCAGCGCCGCCGCCCACCAGCGTGCGCCAAACAGCAGGCCGATGCCAAAGGTCAGCAGCGTGGTGCAGATGGCAAAGCCCAGCGTTTCAAACAGCCAGCCGTACAGCAGCATGATGACTGCCAGTGCCATCAGCCGCTTCAGCGTGCCGCCGGCCGGCCAGTGAATGGTGTCGGGTTTGCGAAACAGCATTAGCAGGGCGCAGATCGCCATCAGGCCGAGGATCGCCATCGGGAAGGGGCGCGGTCCCACCGGTTCGTAGCTGTATTCGCTTTGAATTTGCCAGGCCACCACCATGCCGCCGAGGCACAGCGCCAGCCACAGGCCAGCAAAAATACGATCGCTCATGATTCGCTCCGGTTATTTGGCCAGGCCAAACGATTTAGCCTGCTCACGGTAATCCGCCACCTGTTTTTTGACGTAGCTGTCGAGTTCCTGACCCGTCAGGTTAAATTCGAACAGGCCGCGCAGATCGCGCTGCTTTTTGAACTCCGGCGTTTCCACCATCTTTTTGAATGCCTGTTCCCACCACTGATAGTCGGCATCGCTGACTTTCGGGCCGAGGTAGTAGCCGCGAATGATCGGCCAGACGATGTTAAAGCCTTGCTCTTTGGCGGTTGGCACCTGCGCCAGCTGGCCCGGCAGACGCTGATCGGACATTACCGCCAGCACCCGCATTTTGCCGCCCTGCAGATGCGGCACCATTTCACTCATGTCGCCAGAGACCACCTGAATATGGTTGCCGAGCAGCGCGGTAACCGGCTCGCCGCCGCCTTCAAAAGCGACGTAACGCATCTTGCGCGGATCGATGCCAGCTTCACGCGCCAGCAGGGCGGTTTTCATCCAGTCCTGACTGCCGATCGAGGCACCGGCACCGACCACCACTTTGGTCGGATCTTCTTTCATCGCCGCCATCAGCTCGCCAAGGGTTTTCCACGGCGCATCTTCACGTACCGCCACCATGCCGTAGTCGGTTCCCACTGCCGCCAGCCACTTCACATCATCAACCGAGTAGCGACCAAATTTGCCCTGCGACAGATTCAGCAGCGAGCCGCCCGAGAAAGCCACTACCGTGCCGGCTTCAGCCGGGCGCTGAGCGATGATCGCGTTGTAGGCCACCGCGCCGACGCCGCCAGGCATATAGGTAACGCGCATTGGCGTCTCAATCTGTTTGGTTTCCTGCAGCGAGACCTGCAACAGCTTGCAGGTGAGGTCAAACCCGCCGCCCGGCTTAGCCGGTGCAATACATTCGGTACGGCCCGGACCGTCGGCGGCAATGGCAGCAGGCACCATCAGCGACAGCAGGGCAGTGGTCAGGGCGGTATGGATTATTTTTTTCATCGTGCGCTCCATTCATTCTTCCAGAGTGTGATTGCCGCCGAAATATTGGCGTTGCTGAATTGTTAAAACAATTACCTTTCATTTACCTTTCACTGCCCGGATTTAATGACAGGATGTGATATGCGTCTCTTACTGGTAGAGGACACGGTTGACCTGGCGTGTTGGTTGCAGAAAGCGCTGACGCAAAAAGGCTTTGCCGTCGACTGGGTGGCGGATGGCGTCGCGGCCGATCACGCCTTGCAATGTGAAGCCTATGCGCTGGTGGTGCTGGACGTCTCGCTGCCGCGCATCGATGGCCTGGAAGTGCTGACGCGGTTGCGGCGGCGGGGACAGAGCGTGCCGGTTTTGCTGCTGACGGCGCGTAGCGCGCTGGATGATCGGGTGCGCGGCCTGAATCTCGGGGCGGATGATTACCTGACCAAGCCGTTTGAGCTGGATGAACTGGAAGCGCGGTTGCGGGCGCTGCTGCGGCGCAGCCAGAGCCAGGCGGCGCAAAGCCAGTCGCTGGGCCAGCTGGTGCTGGATGGCGAAGGCTATTTCCTGCTGGCAGACCGGCCGCTGGCGCTGACGCCGCGTGAGTCGAGCATCCTCACCACCCTGATGCAGCGCCACGGCCGGCCGGTTTCCCGTCAGCATCTGTATGAACAGACTTTTAGCCTGGCGGATGAGGCCAGCCCGGAGAGCATTGAGCTGTATGTCCACCGGGTGCGTAAAAAACTGGCGGGTAGCGACGTGGCTATCGTGACGCTGCGCGGACTCGGCTACAGCCTGGAAACGCTGCCGTGCGGCTGATTCATTCGCTGCGCGGCGAACTGCTGGCGTGGCTGGGTCTGCCGCTGTTACTGCTGTGGGCGCTGTCGGTTTACACCCATTATCAGAGCGGGTTGGCGGCGGCCAATCAGGCTTACGATCGCTCGCTGCTGGCCTCGGCGCGCACCGTGGCAGAACGGCTGGTGGTGCGGCAGCATCATCTGGAGGTGGACGTGCCCTGGGTGGTGCTCGACAGTTTCGAACGCAATATGAACGACCAGCTGTTTTATCAGGTGATTTCGCCACAGGGGAAAACGCTGTCGGGCTATGACGATCTGCCACCGATTCCGCCGGCCAGCAAAATGTCGACCGCTTATCCGGCGCTGGTGCACTTTTATGACGGACGCTATCACCAGCATCGCATTCGGGTGGCGGCACTGTGGCAACCGGTGAGTGAGGCGGGCGTCGACGGGATGGCGCTGGTGCTGGTGGCTGAAACTGTTAACTCCCGCCAGGAGTTTGCCCGCGGACTGATGCGTACCGCCCTGATCAGCCAGAGCGGGCTGGTGCTGATGACGCTGCTGCTGGCCAGCCTGATGCTGCGCCGGGTATTACGTCCGCTGCGGCAGCTTTCGCGCATTGTATTACAGCGTGACGGCGGCGAATTGACCCCGCTGCCGTCGTTGCCGTGGTCAGAACTGCAGCCGTTGATCATCGCCTTTAACCGTTATCTGGAACGTCTGCGCGGCCTGCTGGCGCGGCAGGATCGTTTCAGCGCTGACGCGGCACATCAGCTGCGCACGCCGCTGACTATCCTCAAAACCCAGGTGAGCGTGGCGCTCAACAGCGAACGTCCGGAACAGTGGCAGGAGAGTTTACTCGGCATGCGTCATACGCTGGATGAAACCATCTTACTCACCGATCGGCTATTGCAACTGGCACGCATCAAGGCACGTCACGGCGAAGACAAGCCGATGATGCGGGTCGATCTGGCGGCCATCGTCCGTGAAGCCTGCCTGAGCCGCTACACGGCGGCACGCACCCGGCAAATCGATCTCGGTTATGAGGGCGAGGAGAGCAGTCAGGTGATCGGAGACGGGGTGCTGCTCGGCGAACTGTGCGCCAACCTGCTGGATAATGCGATTAAATATACCCCGCATCACGGCGTCGTCACCGCGCGGGTGGTGGCGGGCAAACTGGAGATTGAAGACAGCGGTCCCGGCATCGACGGGGCGGAACAGCGAAAAGCGTTACAGCCTTTTCAGCGGCTGGATAATGTTGGTATTCAGCCAGGGGCCGGCATTGGTCTGGCGCTGGTGCAGGATATCTGTGCCTGGCATGGTGCCACCATGCAGCTCGATCGCAGCCCGCAGCTGGGCGGGCTGCGCGTGACGATACGGTTTACAACCGACGCAGGTTGACCGGTTTAGCGCGGGTTAGCGGCGTACGCAGCCGCTGGGCCAGAATCACGCCGGACAGGGTCAGGCCGCCACCAATCCAGTGGTAACTGTGCAGTTGCTCATGCAGGAACAGCACCGCGATCAGTGCGGTAAACACCGGGATCAGGTTCATAAAGATACTGGTGGTACTGGCCCCGAGGCGCTGCACGCCGTGGATCCACAAAAAGGGCGCAATGATCGAGGCAAACAGACCGGCAAACGCCACCAGCGGCAGGTTATGCCGGTTAAGTGACACCTCAGGTGCCAGCAGAAAGCCCGGTAACAGCAACAGTACGCCGAATAAAATCTGCACATACAGGCTGTGCCAGATCGGCAACGGCAGCGCCCAGCGCCGGGTCAGCACGCCATACAGCGCATAAGCGGCGGAGGCGGCCAGCATCAGCAGTTCGCCTTTGCCGAGTCCGTGACTCAGTAACTGCATCACATCGCCCTGACTCACCAGCCACACCAGACCGATAAACGAGATGATACTGCCGAGCAGAATGCCGAGCGTCGGCGCGATCCTTAGGATCACTACGCTCAGCAACACGGTGAGCAGCGGGATCAACGCCCCGATAATGCCCATGAACAGTGCGCTGACGCTCTGGGCGGCATAATAAGCCAGGCTCTGATACAGCACCATGCCGAGCAGGCCGAGGATCAGTAACCGCCACAGATGTGGCCGGATCGCCTGACGCGTCCGCCATACGCCGGGCAGCACAAACGGCGTCAATACCAGCAACGCCAGCAGCCAGCGGTAGAAAGAGATCGCCGCCGGATCGATGGCGGAAGCCGACAGTTTGCTGACAATCGAGTTGATCGACCAGATCAACACCGCACACAGCGGATAGAGGAAAAACATGGTCACGCTCCACAGCATTAGATGAGGCGCAGTGTACGCTTGTCCGGATTTATCCAGATAGTTAATATCAGACAAAATTAATCGCTCTCCGGACATAATGACCTTACAGATTACCTACCAGCCGCCGCTGGATGCGCCACAGCTGCACTACTTTATGCGTTTCGAACAGGCCAACGCGCATACCGAATATCTGCCGCATGCCCATGACTGGGGACAGCTGATCTTTGTGAAAAGTCACGTGCTGGAGATGCGGGTAGAGGGTGAGCGGCTGCTGACTCCGGCCGATATCCCGGTGTGGATACCGCCAGGCCACCGGCACAGCAGCTATAACCACCGTCAGGCGCAGTTCCGCACCTTTAACCTCGCCGCCGCGCTGTGTACCGGCCTGCCACAGCGCGCCTGCCTGCTGATTGTCGATCCGATTGTGCACGCCATCATGGATGAGTTTGCCGGGCAGCAGATCGAGCAGCCGGTCACCGAAGCGCAGTGGCGGCTGTGTGAGGTACTACGCGATCGTCTGCCGCTGGCGCAGGTACAGGAGAGCTACCTGCCGACCTCAACCGATAAATTTCTGGCACCGGTGCTGCATGCGCTGGAAGCTAATCCGGGTGATAACACCACGCTGGCCGGCTGGGCAGCGCGGGTTTTTACCACCGAACGCACGCTGGCGCGGCGCTGTCAGCAGCAGTTGCACATGACCTTCGGCGAGTGGCGACAGCGGCTGCGTTTTCTGCGCGCTATCGTACTGCTGGAGCAGGGCGTCAGCGTGCAGAGCATCGCCCACGAACTGGGCTATAGCTCGGCATCGGCGCTGATTGTGATGTTTCAGCAGCAGGCCGGAACCACACCGGATCGTTACCGCGCGCGGTTAGGCTAACGCGTCGCTTTGTGCCAGAATAATGGCCTTCAATGCAACAGACAGGAAAGCCGTGGTGAAGATTCTCGTCGATGAAAATATGCCTTATGCCCGTGAGTTGTTCAGCCGGACCGGCGAAGTGGTGGCGGTTCCGGGTCGTCCTTTGCCGGCGGCGGAACTGGCCGATGCCGATGGCCTGATGGTGCGATCGGTGACCCAGGTCAATGAAGCGCTGCTGGCCGGTAAGCCGGTGAAGTTTGTCGGTACCGCCACTGCCGGCACCGACCATATCGACGAAAACTGGCTGCAGCAGGCGGGCATTGCCTTTTCCGCCGCGCCCGGCTGCAACGCCATCGCGGTGGTGGAGTATGTCTTCTCGTCTTTGCTGCTGTTGGCGGAACGTGACGGCTTCCAGCTGCGTGACCGCACCGTCGGCATTGTCGGCGTCGGCAACGTCGGTGGACGGTTGCAGAAACGGCTGGCGGCGTGGGGGGTGAAAACCCTGCTGTGCGATCCGCCGCGCGCCGATCGCGGTGACGAAGGCGATTTTCTTTCGCTGGAGCAGCTGGTGGAGCAGGCGGATATTTTGACCTTCCATACGCCACTGTTTAAAGCCGGCCGCTATAAAAGCTGGCACCTGGCAGATGCGGCATTACTGATGGCGCTGAAGCCCAATACCATTCTGATTAACGCCTGTCGCGGCCCGGTGGTCGACAATGCCGCGCTGCTGGAAGTGCTGAAGATGCGCGCCGATCTCAGCGTAGTGCTTGACGTCTGGGAACCGGAGCCGGATCTGTCGCTGGCGCTGCTCGACAAAGTAGACATCGCCACGGCGCACATTGCGGGCTATACCCTCGAAGGCAAGGCGCGCGGCACTACTCAGGTGTTTGAAGCCTGGTGTGACTTTATCGGTCAGCCGCAACAGGTCCCGCTCAGCAGCCTGCTGCCGGTGCCGGAATTCAGTGAAATCACCCTGAATGGCCCGCTGGATCAGGCAACGCTGAAACGCTTGGTGCATCTGGTGTATGATGTGCGCCGCGACGATGCGCCCCTGCGAAAAGTGGCGGCTCAGCCTGGCGAATTTGATCGCCTGCGTAAGCAGTATCAGGAGCGCCGCGAATGGTCCTCGTTGCAGGTGATCTGTGACGACGCCAGCACGGCTGAGATGCTGACCCAACTGGGTTTTAACGCAACGCTCTCTTCCCGATAGTTGATGCCCTGGCACAACGGCCTGCGGGCAGGGAAAAATCCGAATCCCTCGGCGGTGAGATCACCGCCTTCTGTTTTTATGTCATTGTCTGGAGTAAACCAACATGTCTGACGGCTGGAATATTGCGCTACTGGGCGCGACAGGCGCAGTAGGGAACGCTGTACTGGAATTGCTGGCGGAACGCCAGTTCCCGGTTGGTGAATTGTATTTGCTGGCCAGTGAAAACAGCGCCGGTGAGATCAAACGTTTTGAAGGCCGCTCGGTGCGGGTTGAAAATGCGGCAGAATTTGACTGGTCGCAGGCGCAGCTGGCCTTTTTCGTCGCCGGCCGCGACGCATCCGCCCGCTTTGCCGATGATGCGGCGAACGCCGGTTGTCTGGTCATCGACAGCAGCGAGCTGTTTGCGCTGTCACCGGATGTGCCGCTGGTGGTGCCGGATGTAAATCCGCATGTGCTGGCCGATTACCGCAACCGCAATATTATCAGCGTGGCGGACAACCTGGTCAGTCAGTTGCTGACCGCGATCAAACCGCTGGTCGATGCGGCTGGATTAGGCCGGTTGCAGGTCACCAACCTGATCTCGGTCTCCAGCTACGGCAAAGTGGCGGTGGATGCGCTGGCCGGTGAAAGTGCCCGCCTGCTGAACGGCATTCCGGCAGATGAACATCACTTTGGTCGTCAGCTGGCGTTTAACCTGATGCCGCAGCAGGTGGACGCGGAAGGCAGCGTTGAAAGCGAACGCCGTCTGGTCGATCAGGTGCGTAAAGTGCTGCAGGATGAAGGCTTACCGATTGCGGTCAGCAGCGTGCAGGCACCGGTGTTTTACGGCAATGCGCAGATTGTCCACATTGAAAACCTGCGTCCGCTTTCGGCTGAAGAGGCGCGTGCCGAACTGGCGCTGGTGTCAGACATCTCGCTGAGCGAAGAGGATTCGGTGCCGACGCCGGTCACCGATGCGTCGGGTAACGGTGCACTGAGCATTGGCGGCGTGCGTAACGATTACGGTATTCCGGAGCTGCTGCAGTTCTGGTCAGTGGCCGACAATATTCGTTTTGGCGGCGCGTTGATGGCGGTGAAAACGGCTGAGAAACTGGTTCAGGAGTATCTGTAACCATGTCCGACGGTCAGACGCAAAAACTGGCGCTCGGCATCGAGTATGACGGCAGCCGCTATTATGGCTGGCAGCGTCAGCAGGAAGTGCGCAGCGTGCAGGAAAAGTTAGAGCGTGCGCTGTCAAAAGTCGCCGATCATCCGGTCAGCGTGTTTTGTGCCGGACGCACCGATGCGGGCGTCCACGGGACCGGGCAGGTGGTGCATTTTGAAACCACGTCGCAGCGGGCGGACGGGGCCTGGACACTCGGCGTCAATGCCAACCTGCCGCCGGATATCGCGGTACGTTGGGTGAAAGCGGTGCCGGAGGCGTTTCACGCCCGTTTCAGCGCAACCGCCCGTCGTTATCGCTACCTGATTTACAATCAGCGGCTGCGTCCGGCGGTGCTGGCGCAGGGCGTGACCCATTTTTATCATCCGCTGGATGCTGAAAAGATGCATCGCGCCGGCCAGTGTCTGCTGGGTGAGAATGACTTTACCTCGTTTCGCGCCGTGCAGTGTCAGTCGCGTACCCCGTGGCGCAACGTGATTCACCTGAATGTGACGCGTCAGGGGCCTTACGTGATTGTCGATATTAAAGCCAACGCCTTTGTGCATCACATGGTGCGCAATATCGTCGGCAGCCTGATGGAGATTGGCTGTGGCAATCAGCCGGAATCCTGGATGGCCACGCTGCTGGCGGCGAAGGATCGGACATTGGCTGCAGCCACTGCCCGGGCAGAAGGGTTGTATCTGGTGGCGGTGGATTATCCATCCCACTTTGCGTTACCACAGCCGTCGATGGGACCGTTGTTCCTCGCGGATTAATTCACTTTTAGGGCTTAAAAGGGCGCGTTATGGAGTTCATCCATTTTCTGGTTGATTTTATTTTGCACATTGATGTGCATCTTGCCGAACTGGTTGCGCAGTACGGTGTCTGGATTTACGCTATTTTGTTCCTGATTTTGTTCTGCGAAACCGGTTTAGTGGTGACGCCATTCCTGCCTGGCGACTCGTTACTGTTTGTGGCGGGCGCACTGGCGGCGTTGCCTGGCAACGACCTGAATGTGCATCTGATGGTGGCGCTGTTAGTGGTTGCGGCGATCCTTGGCGATGCGGTGAACTACACCATTGGCCGTCTGTTTGGCGAGCGGTTGTTCAGTAACCCGAACTCCAGAATCTTCCGTCGCAGCTACCTGGATAAAACCCATGCGTTTTACGCCCGTCACGGCGGTAAAACCATTATCCTGGCGCGTTTTGTGCCGATTGTTCGCACCTTTGCGCCGTTTGTTGCCGGTATGGGCCACATGTCCTATCGTCACTTTGCGCTGTTCAACGTCACCGGTGCGCTGGCCTGGGTCCTGCTGTTCTCCTATGCCGGTTACCTGTTTGGCGATTTGCCGGTGGTGCAGGAAAACCTGAAGCTGCTGATTGTCGGGATTATCCTGGTGTCGGTATTGCCGGGCGTGATTGAAGTCTGGCGTCATCGCCGCCAGGCAAAGCAGCAGAAGCAGCCCTGAGTGGCCGCTTTGCTCAGGGGTAAGACCAGATTTTTATCCACAGTCTGAACGGGTTGTGGTTTAATGAGCGACATTTACCGTCTGCTGAAGCGGTTTTCAGCAGTATCAAGACGACTGGACCAGGTCAGTTTTAAACAG
>Ga0308167_1001850_pt1 | contig 22088 bp, 30 predicted proteins | sample PhyCR1_2_FD_202138 | JGI IMG/M metagenome (GOLD analysis project Ga0308167, IMG submission 202138) | Phyllosphere microbial communities from UC Gill Tract Community Farm, Albany, California, United States - DLSLRC.R1 | ecosystem: Host-associated > Plants > Phyllosphere > Unclassified | place... | reverse complement strand
AATTCGAATGGTGAAAGTTGAATAATATCTGGTCCTGCAGACCACACTTCATTAACTCTTGAGATAATATCGCCTTCCTGAAGCGTCAGAAGGTTATTAATGCGTAACACAGCAAATCTGCCATTTTTAAATTCGACCTGATACAACGCAACTTTCTTCAGCGGCATGATGGTTCTTCCACGAATTACCCGGCAGCAGAGTTCAGCACTCGATGAACTTTTCATGATAAACCTCTAATCTATTCATACTCTTCTGTTCAATAAATTAATCTGCAAAATTGTGAATCTGACCTCAGCGCACACGTTGTGCAGATTTCAATTGGCCCGTCTGGACTGCATTTGTTCATATCCGTAAATATAGCGGGTTTATGAAAATAATCTGATGCACCCTCTGCAGGGTTAAAAAGTGACTCCGTGGTATTGTCGGGTCATCAGAATGAGGATTAGCGGTGTCTTTTACAGGGCAAATGGTGGGTATGAGAGTGTGAGGTTAATCAGGGAAAGGAGAGGTGAAACGGCTGACGCGGCAATATACTGAAGCCTTTATCTCCCTAACGTAGTTTACCCTGCACGGCCCCGACCAGTGGAGATATGCGCATTAAGGCATCACCACGCTGCCTGTTGCGTTCGCGAAAGGCCGAACTTTCCATCTGATGGAATCGGACATCAATCAGCAGATTTCCGGCCTGCCGGGTTAGCTGTCGGTGGCTTAACAGAAAAATTTCAGATTTTTATAGGAAGAGAGAAACAAGGAAGGGGGATTTGAAGGATAAACAAAAAAGCCACCCTGAAAGTTGGCTTCAATATACTGATTTAACAGGTAAAATTTGGTGGCCCCTGCTGGGCTTGAACCAGCGACCAAGCGATTATGAGTCCCAATTTGAAATTAATGAAATCACTAACTTACTGATTTTTATGTTTTCTCTAAGCCGAATAGTGATGAAAAGTGGCACATAGCGTTGAGCTCTGCTGCCACTTTGCTGCCAATTACCAGCGCATTAATGTCTATTCAGAAGGTAAGAGGAAATAATATAATATTAAATTTGGTAGTTATTTTTTATATGGTAAACCTTAACGTAATGATTTGTATATTTTAAGAGCTGCATCTAAATTTATTTTATGTTTTTTATGAGGTGTAGCCTGAATAAATAATCGAATTTCTAGAGGAGAGTATGAAAAATCAGAAGGTAGTTTCAACATTCTTTTAGCCGTTCCGTCCGCCGCATTACATTGACCACAGATTAATGTCTCGGGAAATCTAGGAACACTGCCTCCCAGCAAACTAACTGAATGGTCATGGTGCTTATGTAACGCTGCAACCCAATCCATAAATGAATTAGGAGAATTTGGGAATCGTTTTGTCCATTTCATTATATCAAATTTACTTCTTCCGCATGCAGGACAACACCATAATTCGTCAATTGAATTCCATAACTGATGATAATGGAGTCCATCATGTTTGTAGAAATCCTCATAGGTGGGTTTTTTCATAAGTTTAATCCCATTATGTTTTTTTATTTATGGTTAAATGTTAATGGTCTCAAATTTATTTTCTGGATTGATAAAACCTACTTCAATAGATAGGTTTGGCGCTAAATTAGAGCGAATTATATTTATTTTTTCTTTGATTTGTATCCTAATGATTTCGTCAATTTCACCAACAATTACGGCCATAACTAGACCTCGCGCTATATTTTCTTGTTCAATGAATTTCTCTGTGATACCTATAGCATGTCTTAGCCTTGGATTTATTGATAAAAGTGAAGAAATAGACGGGAATGTTTTAATCTCAATGGCTACTCTTTCATTCGCATCTGAAATGATATAATCAGTCCTGTAACCATTTCTTTTAGAATCTGGTGATTCGAGTTGAAAACCTTTCTCTAAGTAATATTCTGCAACTATCCTTTCAGCCAAATAAGCTATAGCAGCTGGATGCTCAGAATTATAACTGTGAATGATTAGGTTTCTATCTTCCTCATTAAGATCTATTTCACCTAGTTTATTCATCGCAATGATTAGTATTTCTTTTACTTTTGCTGTTAGGCTTTTTATCTGCCCAAAGTCAGCGCGAGTTAAAAATCTATTGTGTGCGACTTTATTTCTAAGTTTATAAAGTCTTTCCCATTTATCCTCTAAATCGTGAGACTGCTCACCTATAAGTTCAGAGAAATATTTTTCCCAGTTAGATTTTGGAAAATATTTTAATATTTTAACTTTATCAGATTCATTAAAACTGGTGTTCGCTAGGACTTTGTCGAGTTCATCAAGGTTAATATCTCTCTTTTTCTTGAAAAGGACTTCAGATAAGTGAATAAAATCTAACTTGAAAAGGTCATTTAAGTAGCTATCTTTTTCCTCAAATCGCTCGATCTTACTAACTAGATCAGGATGTATTGTCTCTTTTGACCAATCCATTCCTACATTAATAAGCATGAATTTACTAATTAGTTTCCTCATAACATTTTCAACATCATTTATTAATGGGTAAGACTTATAGGCATAATGCCTGCCAACATCATCCCATAAAATATTGACAATTGTTGAGTTGGGGTTAATTCTGCTGCTTAATTCTTTAATTTTATTTCCAGCTTCAGAGAACTCATCAGCTAATTCTTCATTAGTGTTTTCAAGAGCGATGATGAAATATCTTTCTTTGTTTGATGGGATGTTGTTTGTTTCCACGTCAAATTTGACTGTGATTAATGGTGCTGCCCTTGGTGATCTTTTATATGTTAGTTTCTTTCCAGTGATTGATATTTGAGAGTCAACCTTTAAAAAATCGATAAAAGCTTTTTTGCTATTGCAAAAAAAATCATCATTCTTTACTAATACAAGGAACTCAAGTTTCACGGTAACCTCAATTTAGATAATTTAATGGTTGAAAATCGCTATAATCATATGATTTTTTTAATGAAATTAATGTTTGTTAACTACCTAAAATTTTAAAAATTTAACGCACTTAATGTCAGTTGATTAAAGTTTCATTCCATTAAGCGGGTTTAGCAACATCGCTTCTGATAAATGGTCTGGAGCAAAATGCGCATACCGCATCGTCACCTTGATATCGGTGTGTCCCAATATACGCTGAAGCTCAAGAATGTTGCCACCGTTCATCATGAAATGAGACGCGAAGGTGTGGCGTAACACGTGCGTCAACTGCCCAGCTGGTGTCTCAATACCGGCACGTTGCATGGCCTTTCTAAAGGCTGAATAGCATGGCGTAAAGAGCGGCTGAGCTTTCCTGCTTGATGGCAATTCAGCCTGTAATTTCTCAGTTATCGGCACCGCTCGGTTTTTCTTGCCTTTAGTTTTGACGTAGATGATTTGCCCAGCGCGAATCTGATTACCTCTCAAACCTTCCGCTTCACTCCAACGCGCTCCAGTAGCCAGGCAGATTTTAACGACGGTCGTTAAATCCTTTGAACGGCTGTTTTCACACTCAGCAAGTAAGGTGCGGATCTCATCAATGGTGAGATATGACATCTCAGACTCACTGATTTTAAACTCGCGCACATTCTCAAGCGGATTGGGCGCAGTCCATTCATCCAACCTGCGCAGCTCATTAAACATCGCCCGGAAGTAGCCAATTCTAAATTCACCGTGCGCGGCGTTACCGTCTTCACGCGAGTAGAGCGGGTGATCTTCCCGCTTAGCCGCTGCTCACGATATGACGCGAAAATCTTCGCGTTGAATTCGGTAGCCAGTGGATTTCCCATCGCTTCGCAGGCGAACGCCATTGTGGTTCGCCGCTTCTCACCATCCGCTAACGTGATGCCATGCGTGTTGAACCACAATTCAACCAACTCAATTACTCGCCGCTTATCTGCTTTCTCTCCCAGCCAGGGCTTATTTTGAGCCTGCTCTTTTACGAACTTCTCATAGGATTGTGCTTCGCCCTTCGTTGCAAACTGGCGGCGAATCCTTTTGCCGTCACGGCCGTTTGGGAAAACCTGTGCCTGCCATTTCCCGTTGGGTAATTTACTTACAGCCATATCCTGCCTTACAGATATTCGGTGCGAGCAACAACCTTACCCAGCACTTTGATGTCTTCTGCTTTGCACTCAAATGAAGCTTTGCCGTTCTCAACACGGATGCGATTACCAGGTAAACGGTTCAGTTCCCTGATGCTCGCCAGTTCGTCTATTTCAATCAGCCAGAGACCATCTGTTACCTCACCTTCATAGGCATCCACTATAAAAACTTTTTTATCGTAATTAACTACGAAAGGTGAAGTCAGCTTTTCAGGTAGTAGCTTTGAGTCATAAGTTACAGGCTCAATTGTAGTTTTAACCCCATTTGAGATATTTATTCTTTTCAAAACGGTATTGTCTACAACCTTAACGGTCTCATTCATTTCACCTTGGCCGGTCGCTAGCCATAAGAGTGAGGCTCCAGTGTCTAACGAGCAAGTAAGTATCCAGTCAGCAGGGAAGTTATCACGCATATAGCGATTAGCCATTGTGCTTTGGGATACGCCCAAATGATTGCACAGCGCCTGTCTGTTCTTGAATCCGTAAGCTTCCAGGATGCGCTCTATTGCAGCTTTCCCACCACTTTGGGAAGGGAAGTTGAATTTTGTGTTTCTAATTTCGTTCGGTTTTGTTGTTGACATAACCTTTTTGTGATCCTAATATCGATTTTGTGGTGTGCTGAATATCGCTAAATACAGTTAAAACTACACAAACTTAAGGATACTGCCTCATGGGAAACCGTATATCAATGCGTCCAAACATCAATCTTGTAATCTCTGAACCCTATATCACGGTTGAAGAGTTCTGCCGCCGCACTGGTTATAAGGAGGGCACCGTGCGCCAGATGTATCGCGAGAACCGTCTGCCAATCAGGAAGAAAGAGGGCGTTAACGGTCTCATCGAGATCAACATGGTTGCATTGACGATTGAAGCGGCCGCTGGCTGCGAAATCACAATGCAGGCTTGATACATCCATATTGGGATAACAGAAGGGATTTATCATGTTTGATTTTCGAGTCTCCACACATAGCCATTTTGATGATGCGTGCCGGGCGTTTGCACTAAAGCACAACATCATTCAGCTGGCTAACAAAGCCGGGCTGAATCCTCAGACTATCCGTAACAAACTCAATCCGGAACAGGTTCACCAGTTAACCGTTCGTGAACTGCTGCTGCTGACCGATCTGACGGAAGACGCCACGTTGATTGACGGCGCACTGGCGCAACTGCATTGCCTGCCATGCGTACCTGTTAACGAAATGGCGCAGGAGAATCTACCTGCTTATGTACTGAAAGCCACTGCCGAAGTAGGGCAGTTAGCTGCGGGCGTAGTGAGCCAGGAGCAATTGACAGCATCCTGCCGCCGTGGTCTGGTTCAGAACGTACACGCAGGGATCCGCTGTCTGACTCTGGCAGCGCTGGCGGTTCAGGCACGCGTTCATTCTAACCCTGCACTTTCGGGTACTGCTGATGTGTTAAGTGGTATCGGTGCATCAATCGGGATGGTGTGAGGTAGTTATGATCAAAGTATTGACCTACCAATTTAATTTACAGGGTAAGCGCGCAGAGGTTAAAGATTCGGATGTTGCGTTGTGCTTTCCATCCATTTCAGGTGATGGCAGTTATTTCTTTACTCTAAAAGATGGTACAAGGTTTCGCGGTGAAGAAGTCAAAGAAGTGATACGTAATAAAGTATCACCTCTTACATATATTTAATTGTTGTATTTATTAACCCATTTTTGAATAGCGTTCATGAAAATGTGCTGGGTGTCAGAGCCGGGCGGAAGTTTGTTTAACTCACTGCGAACGGCAGAATAGAAGAGAGAGTGGTCATGTTTTTTATTAGTGAAGTAAGCGTTAAGCAGTCCTGAAATAACCAGGTTTTGAATTTTAACTTCGGAGCGGAGTTGCTGAAGGTCTTTCTCCAGGAGTTCGAAGCATTCTATTTCTTTCTCATTCAGCATTTGCGCCTCATGTCGTAACAGATAATGGAGTGAGGATTATGCAGGTTTTTGTAAGATTTTTGAAACAACAGTCACCACCACAGCAGTTACAAGATTTAGGGCATGGCTGGATTGAAACTAAAACAGGCCAGCGCTGGCATCCGGCAATATCACAGGCCGAACTGCTGGCAGGATTAACCGGTAAGAGGAAAAAATCATGGGTTACAAGGCTGAGAGTATCACTGTTCAGATGAACGCAGGGCAACGTGCCAGTGCGCTTAATCATATCTCAGCACTTCGCACAATGATGTACGGCGATTGCAGTCATGAACTCAAACGCTTTATCGAAGACATGCGCAACAAGCACGATCACCAGGCTGAACAGAATGGCCGCGCACTGAGCGCGATTTTATTCCTGGCAAATATCAGCAAAGAACGTCACGGCGTTGATTTCAGTGAACTGACGAGTGACGAAAAAACGGCGCTGATTGGCGCGATGAATCACTTAAAAGCAGTCGTGAGTTTATTTCCAAAGAATCTGACGTTACCTAATTAATTAACCCAACAAATTAAATGGCGAAAACCCGCCGGGCATTGTTTTGCCCAAATTCAGGAGAAAGAGAAATGCGAAATATTCAGACCCATAATTTTAAAGCTGACGACGACGCGCTTAACACTCTGTTGAGCAAGGCCAAAACCGAACAGCGTTCTGATGATGCGCTGTCCGTTTCTATACGCCTGGCCGCACTGGCAATTCATGCCCGTAAAAATGAAATGTCCGCAGCGGAAATCATCGAGTTGCTGGACAAAGAGGCGGAACGCTTTGAGAACCAGGCGCAGGAGCTGCACTGATGGCCGACTCAATGGATCTGGTACAGCAGCGCGTGCAGGAAGAGCTGGCGCGCAATCTGGCTAACGCGACTCACCGCCCGGCAGGGGCGAGTGAGTTTTTCTGTCTTTCATGTGGTGAGGAAATCCCGGAGCAGCGCCGCCGCGCACTGCCGGGCGTTTCCCTCTGCGTGACCTGCAAACAGATCAGTGAGCTGAAAAGCGTGCACTACAAAGGGGCGGCGTTATGAGCAGCATCCTGAAGTGGGCCGGCAGTAAGTCCGGCCTTGCTGCCGAAGAAGGCAAGTGCGCAATCAAGATCATTCTCGTCCCGCATATTGAGCATGTGGCTTCACTGTGACCGATATTGCCGTAAACGCCGTTGAGTTTAATGGTGACTATCACGCTGCCCTGAAAATGCAGCGTGAGAATTATGGCGTCAGAACGCCGCGTAACATGACCCTGGCTGAGCTGAAGCTGTGGAACGCTAACCCCGACGATCACAGCTGGCGCAGCCAATACCTGCATGACATGCCAGACTACCTGGCCGGGTACTTCGCTGACCGTTATCAAAAAATCCTTTCAGGAAAACATGGCCGTCGGCGGGCCAATGCGTTTCTGCGCCAGACCATTGGCCAGAGCGTATTGCCACGCCTGCAGCTTGTACGCACCCGCTACCGGCTGAACGATGCTGCGCAGTTTGAGCTGCCCTTTATCAAACAGCTTGATCGCCTTCCGACGCTAGACCGCCAGGACATTCGCGATCTGGCTTATAAGATGGCCTCCTTCCTGTCACAAAGTCTGGCTGAGTTCGTTGATAAGGTCTCCATACCACAGGAGGCGGACGAACTGCCCGTGACGCTCACCGGATACCGTTACATCGCTGAACTGGCTGCGCTGACAGGAACGCAGCCACCTTACTGGGCAGAGTTCTGTTCAGCTAAAGGTGAATTGCCTCTGCGCAAAGCCCAGTCTGGTCTGCTTCGCATGATGGCTCCTGAATGGTGGCGTGGCCGCCTGAAGCAGATGCGAGATTTACAGCGTGAACACATGGCTATCGCGGTTGGGCAGGTACAGAAAGCCGCATCACCTTACGTTTCCCGCAGCACGCTGGCCGAATGGATAGAGCAGAAAAAACGTAACCGTGAATTCTTCAAACGCTTTGATCTCATCAATCAGGACGGGGAACGTATTGCGCTGGATGAAATGGTCAACCGCAGCGTGTCCAATCCGGCAATACGCCGCCGCGAATTGATGACCAGAATGCGTGGGTTTGAGGATGTCGCTAATGAAACAGGGTGCGTAGGTGAGTTTTATACAATCACAGCACCATCACGTTATCACGCAGTTTACAGCCAGGGCGGCTTTGTTTCTCAGTGGAACGGTTCAAGCCCACGTGACACCCAGCGTTATCTCTGCCGTGTATGGGCGAGGATCCGCGCGGCACTGTCACGCGAAGCTATTCATGGCTTTGGCTTTCGCGTTGTTGAACCTCACCACGACGGCACGCCGCACTGGCACATGCTGCTGTTTATGCGCCCTGAAAACGTCCAGCGGGTTCAGCAAATCATGCGTGATCAGGCTTATAAAGAGGATTCCGGGGAGTTGACCACACCGCAGGCAATGAAAGCACGATTTCATGCCGAGCCGATCGACCCTGAGAAGGGCAGTGCGACAGGCTATATCGCCAAATATATTTCAAAGAATATCGACGGTTACGCGATGGACGGCGAGAAAGATGATGAAACCGGCGCAAATATGCGCGACATGGCTAAGGCTGTTTCGGCATGGGCTTCACGCTGGCGTATTCGTCAGTTTCAGCAGATCGGCGGTGCGCCTGTGACTGTCTGGCGTGAGCTGCGCCGTATGGGTGATGCACATCTGCCAGATAAGCAGATGGATGCGGTGCTGGCGTCAGCTTCTGTTGCCAGCTGTTGGGCGTCCTATACGATGGCGCAGGGTGGGCCGTTAGTTGCGCGTGAGGATTTAGTGATCCGCCTTTGCTATGAACTGACCGAAATGGGTAATGAGTACGGCGAAGATGTTCAACGGGTGCAGGGTATTTATTCGCCGATGGTTCCGGATTCAGAAGTCATGACACGCCTGGTCAAATGGGAAAAGGTTGCTAAGTTGGCCGAAGTGTCAGCGGAGGCTGGTTTTTCTGGCGGCATCGCCGCCCCTTGGAGTTCTGTCAATAACTGTACGGGGCCAGAGCGCCGACGGTTAGAGCTGGAACTAAAAGCCAGGGGATTTAACGGTGATGAATATGAGATTGGACTGTTGCTTAAGGGCTGTAGCCTCAATGCAGGGGCGAAAATGCGGCTTTTCTACCGGAACGGCAGACTTCAGGAAGAACCATTCTGATCTGGCAACGTTCAGATCAATCCCATTGATACATAAAAAATAGTTTCAATTCCGACCGGATTTTCTATACTGTATGCATGAACAGTAGTTGTAAGCAGAGGAGGGAACATGCAGGACTATCTTTTGGAGTCGGTGAAGCTTCAGCGTATTGATTTCTTTTTAAAACTTGTTGCTGTCAGCGAATGTAGTGATCAAGAAAAACGCATGGCAATTGAGTGGGTTTCCGAACTCACAGATGAGCTAATGGCTCGTCTACGCAAGTATGAATACAGCCTTTCAATGAATCAGGCTGAGTGATGAAAGGCCTAACAGAACTACGAGCCGTGAGTGCATGACCATGCTGCATGAAATCGCATGATCCCAAAAGGATCTCTGATGCTCAGGCCCGCTAGTATTGGCGGGCTTTTGTTTATGTCATGCAGGTGCATGAAAACCACTGCATAAAGCGGGCAGGCGTGGCGGGGCTACGAGCGCGCGTAATCGGCTAATGACATGCATTAAAGCAGAATATACTATGTAACTTTAATGAGGAGGATTCTTATGGACTATCCTATACAAAATATATCGGTCAAATTAAATCCCAATGAAGAAAATGTCATTATACCTTTGGAGGGGAGTAATTTAATTATTGTAGGTAATAATGGGGCAGGTAAAACAAGATTTCTAAATAGAATATTTGAATGGCTAAATATTTTTTACAGTTACCATGATGTTTACTGTGTTGAAAGCATAGGTAAGCAGGCTGAGATATTTAAAAAACAGTTGAAACATTATAAGCAGGATGACCAGAACTACATCAACTTCGAAGGTCATTATAATGGAGAAGTGGCAAAGCTCAGAAGGCTTGAGGAGTTGAATATTATTTTCTCCTCTCCTACGTTATTTAAAAGAGAAATAAAACAAAAGAATGTTTTATTGAAGTTTCTTCAAGCTCAAAGAAAGTATGAAAGCAATCAAAGTAATCAGTTAACTAGTATAGAATCATTGTTTGAAAATTATAAGCACCAAAATGATAATAATCTTACGGAAGCCAGCAGTTATTTTGAATCATTTCTTGTGTCAATGTCGAACTACTCCCTACTTCAAAAAGGAAGTGACAATATTGATGAATTTAAACGGGTAGATAGGACTATTCGTCAAATAGAAAGTGACATGAAATCATTACTTGAGAGTGAGGATTTAAAGCTGCATTACAATCTAAGTTCTTTAAGAATGGAGATTTTGCAAAAAGGAAGGGAACCACTAAGATTTCAAATGCTACCATCTGGGTTTGCTTCAATTCTAGCAATTTACGCAGAGCTAATCATGCATGCAGAGCTCAGAAAAATTAATAAAGATGACCTCGATGGTATAGTTATTATAGATGAAATAGATGCACATTTGCATGTTACTCTTCAGAAAAAAGTTTTTAATTTTTTTGCAAAAAGTTTCCCTAATATCCAATTTATTATCTCAACACACTCGCCTTTTGTTGTTCAATCTGTTTCTGACTCAGTTATTTTCAATCTGAGCACAAAAGAAATTATGAAAGATTTATCTTTATATTCTTACACGTCAATAATTAGTGGCCTTTTAGGCGAGGCTACAAGCTCAGAGGAGCTTAATAACCTTCTGAGTGAATTAGATATGCTTTCAAGAGAAAGTAGATTCGATGATAGATTTCATGAGTTGTCAGCGATCATTGAGAAAGATCTTGAAAAAATGGATTCAAAATCGAAATCGATCTTTATGATAGCTCAAAATAAGTTTACCGACTGGGAGGAAAATGAGTAAATGTTTAATGTATACAGAACTAATCCGCCACCTCCCAGTTTGTCCCACAATAACTATCAATCGAGAGAAGTGGTTGAAAGACTTAGGGATATTTTCCATGATAAGTGTTACTTGTGTGAGCAAACCAACATTTCAAATCCTGAAGTGGAACATCTAATACCGCATGGAGATGATCCCCTATTAAAATATGGATGGGATAATCTATTTTATGCTTGCAGAAGATGCAATGGAATAAAAGCAGCTAATCAAGATAGGCTATTAGATTGTTCAAATTCAAACCTAAATGTATTTGATGAGATTGTACATCTCGCTGGAAATGCAGTTAGCGGAGAAATCGAAATTAGAGCGTCCAAGCTTAACCCAAGCCAAGAAACACTTAATACGATAAAGCTACTAAAAAAATGCTTTAATGAGGAGGGCACTGCATATAGAGATATCTCTAAGGAAAGTTTGCTTGAGGAGATTTTAGAAGAATTTTCAGCCTACTTTGCTTTTAGACGGACTTTGGTATCAAGACGGAGCTTGCCGGAAGAAATAAATGATGCCACGGAAAGATTAAAGTTGATGTGTGATGTGAAATATCCGTTTTCTGTTTTTTGGAGATGGCATGTGATTACGGATGGTTTATTAAATAGGAAACACCCCAACATTCGAGCAACGTTGGGATATTGATTTTTAATATAATGAGTAGTCCTTGAAAGATATTACCTCCTCTCCGAGCCAGCGGTTAAGTTCACATAGCCGTTCTTGAAGAGGAGCTATTTCATTTTTTACAAATACACGGCTGGCTTTTTCAACATCGCCAAAGCCACCTGTGTTGTTTGGGATGATGCCCATCATCTGCGGCGGCACGCGGTGCGCGGCCATCATGTCGTCACGGCTCACGTTCTTGATGTTCAGAAACTCATCCTTAGCCGCCCCCTCTGACAGCGGGATGATCTGAATCCCGTCCTTCTTCCCGTTCGGTGAGTACATAAACAGGTTGCGGAAGTTGCCCGGCCCCTTGGCGCTTTTCATCGCCTGGCGGATGTTGTTCACGTCTTCCTGGTTCTGTGCGGCGTCGGTCATGTACATGATGAAACCGGCGTGGCTGCCGTTAAGGTAGTATTTGCGGCGGAACAGCGTGGCCGACTCGTTTAGCAGGGTGGACGGGATCGCCGAAAGATATTCCGGTAGGCCGTAAACTTCCTGATTTAAATCCGGCTCCATCAGGTGAAACACGCTGCCTTTGGTGAACTCATAGGGCTGCGTGTTCATGCCATACTGAACAAACCAGTAGGTGTCTAAATCGGTGCCGCGACGCGTGAATTTTGCCAGTGCCGGCTCAAGTGACAGCACGCCGCCGAGCCTGTTGGTGCGCTTTTCCAGATAGGCGTTGCCGAACACCAGGTAGTCCTGCACAAAACGGCTAAACGCCTGCTGACTCAGCAGCGGGTGAGGGATGAAGGTGCTGGTAAGAATGTTGCGCTTCACGTTGATAGGCGAGCTGTGATGCACGGCGGCGCGGAACGTGCGCGCTAGCCCGTCAAAGCTCACCGGCGGTTCGTACCACTTATCCATGACCACGCATTCCACGTAGTCCAGCAGCTCGCGGCGGTCCAGCACCGGCACCGGGTCGCCAAAGGTGAACGCTTCCGCCGCCGGGCCGCCGGTCATCTGTTGCTGCTGCACGGGCTGCGTGCGCGTGCGGTTCCTGCGTTTGCTCATTAAAAAATCTCCATAATGTTGCCGGTGTGGGCGGCTTCGCCCTGTAGCGGTTCGTTTGCCAGCGCGTGCATGGTCGCCCACGCCAGATCGGCGTGGCTTGCTTCTTCGCTGCGGCTGGCTTCGTAGGTCGGGCGGTTGCCGCTGGCCGTGGTGGCGCGGCGGATAGCCATGAATGACTGCGCGATGTCGAGGTGCCCGGCGTCGAACTCCAGGCGCCCGCTGCTGATGATGTCGAACGCCTTCAGCACCAGGGCGTTTTTCACGTTCGGGTTGTAGACGAACTCCTTTACCGCCGGATAAAACATCTTCACGTTCTCGTACACGCCGAGGCCCACGCCGGTGGAGTCGATGCCGATATAAGTCACGTTGTACTGCTGCGTCAGCTTTTTGATGGACTCGGCCTGCGCGCGGAAGTCCATGCCGCGCCACTGGTGGCGCTCCAGAATGCGGAACTTACCGCCCGGCACGGCAGGCGGGGCGATCACCACGCATCCGGCGCTGTCGCCGTTCTGCGTACCTTTCGCCGGGTCGTAACCGATCCACACTTCACGCCAGCCGAACGGCCGCAGCGCCAGCGCTTCGAAGTCGCTACAGATTTCCCAGCTGTCCACCATGCACTTCTGCAGCAGCTGTAGCGGGAACACGGACGCCAGATCGTCCACGAATTCGCACATCAGCAGGTTCTGGTATTCCGGCGGGCTGTATTCGAGTCGCAGCTGGTCAAGGTCAAACAGGTTACAGCCGCCGCGCACGGCGTCCTCAACGGTAACAATCTGGCGGAACTGGCCGTCATCGCAGAAGCGGCCGGGCGACAGGTTCATGTGCGACAGGTCGATGTCCACACGGTCCGCTTTGGCGCGCCCCCGGTTGAACAGGCCGCCGGACCAGAAGGGATAGGCACTGTGCGTGAGGCTGGACGGGGTGGAGAAATAGGTCTGGCGCCACTTCTTGTGCAGCGCCATACCGGACGCCACTTTGCGCAGCTCCTGAAACTTCGGGATCCAGAAGTATTCATCCAGGTACAGATTACCGTGGTAGCTCTGCGCGGTGCGGGCGTTGGTGCCGAGAAAGTACAGGCACGCGCCGTTGCTGAGCGTCATCGGGTCGCCTTTCAGCTCTACGTCCACCTCTTTAGCGAACTCAATGATGTACTGCTTGAAAACGTGCGCCTGCGCCTTGCTGGCTGACAGGAAAATCTGGTTGCGTCCGGTGGTCAGCGCATCCAGCAGCGCCTCGCGGGCGAAGTAATAGGTGGCCCCGATCTGGCGCGACTTCAGCACGTTGCGGATGCGGTGCTTGTTGCCCGCATCCCACCACTGGCGCTGGTAGCCGAACATGGAGCCGTGGAAAATCTCCTGTAATTTCTCCACCTGTTCGTCGGTAAACACGTTCTTTTCCGGCGGCTTGCGCGGCCCGCTGTTGCGGTTCGCTACATTAGGATTGAGATCCGCCTCGTTGCCGCCGTTACTGAACTTGCCGATGCGGGCATGGCGCTCGGACTGACGCGCCAGCAGGTCAATCTCCTTAAAGTCTCTCCCTTCTTTTGTCTCCTTCATGATCAGCTGGCAGTAGCGCGCGGCGGTGGTCAGCTGCATCTGGTCAAGCGGGCCGTAGTCGCCCCACTTATCGCGCTTCTTCCAGCTGTGAACGGTTGCGGGTTTCTCTCCCAGCATTTCAGCAATGCGGGCGATACGGTATCCCTGAAAGTACAGCAGCATGGCCTGCCTGCGGGGATCGAGGTCTTCGGGGGCGAGTGTCGTTGTCATGCCCCCAAAATACGGCCCCGCCGATGCCTTTTCTGCCGTCTCCCGTTGTGTGGCTGCCCTCACAACGTGCCCGCGTTGTTTCACACCCCTCTGAACCGCAAACATAAGGCTTCAAAGCGATTTACCCAACGGAGCCTGACCTATGGCAGTTAAAGCAAAGCGTTTTCGTATCGGGGTGGAAGGCGCCACCACTGACGGGCGCGAAATTTCCCGCGAATGGCTGGAGCAGATGGCCGCCGCCTACAACCCGGCGGTTTACACCGCGACCATCAATCTGGAACACATCAAATCGTACTCGCCAGACAGCACCTTTAACCGCTATGGTACGGTAAGCGCGCTGGGGACGGAGGAGATCAACGACGGTCCGCTGGCCGGAAAGCTGGCGCTGTATGCCGACATCCTGCCGACGGATTCCCTTGTGGCGCTGGTAAAACAGGGCCAGAAGCTTTTCACCTCCATGGAAGTCAGCACCAAGTTTGCCGACACCGGCAAAGCCTACCTGGTTGGCCTGGCTGGGCGACATGTCGTTGAAAGATGTTTCAACCGTGGCCGGGGTATTAATCGGCCTGCTGATGGCAATCATCAGCTGGTACTACAAGCGCAAAACCTATCAGTTGCTGGCCGCCGGGCGCATCACGCGGGAGGAATATGAATCTGCAAACCGTTAAGCGCTGCACCGTTGGCATGGTGCTGGCTATCGCCGCGACGATGCCGGGTTTCCAGCAGCTGCACACCTCCGTCGAGGGACTGAAGCTGATAGCCGATTATGAGGGCTGCAGCCTGAAGCCGTACCTGTGCGACGCGGGGAAATGGACCGACGGCATCGGTAACACCGTAGGCGTGGTGCCGGGCCGGACCATCACCGAGCGGCAGGCGGCGGGGAATTTCATCACTAACGTGTTGCGCGTTGAGGCGGCACTGGCGCGCTGCGCTGCGGTTTCCATGCCGCAGCCGGTCTATGACGCGCTGGTGTCGCTGGCGTTTAACGTCGGCACCGGCAACGCCTGCGGCTCAACGATGGTGGCGCTCATTAAAAAGGAGCGCTGGCGCGATGCCTGTTATCAGCTGCCGCGCTGGGTGTACGTGAAAGGCGTATGCAATCAGGGGCTGGATAACCGTCGACAGCGTGAGCTGGCATGGTGCTTAAAAGGAGTAACAGCATGATGCGCGCGCTGGCGGCGCTGGCGCTCGTTCTGATTGCTGCCCTTGGCGTGCAGTCGTGGCGACTCAGCGCCGCCCACAACAAAATCGACGCGCAGGTGAAGGACTTAGCCGCGCAGGGCAAAAAGCTGTCGCAGAAAAACGACCAGCTGACTGCCCTCAACATTTTGACGCAGACCAGCAGCCGGGCGCAGACGCAGCTGTACGCCGCCGCCGAGCAGAACGGCACGCTGCTGCGTGACCGGCAGCGCACCATTGAGGAACTGAAACGTGAAAATGACGAGCTTCGCCGCTGGGCTGATACCCCTTTGCCTGATCCTGTTATCCGGCTGCGCCAGCGTCCGCCCCTCACCGGAGGTCAGTCTTACCGTGAGTGGCTGTCCGCGAATCACCCCGTGCCGCCTGGACGAAGCCGCGCCGCGCCGTAACGGCGACCTGCTGGCGCAGCTGGACGACACCGAGGCCGCATGGGCGGCCTGCGCCGACAAGGTAGACACCATCATCAGCTGCCAGGATAAAGACGATGAACAAGCCGCAGTCCTTGCGAAACGCCCTGAATAAAGCCGTGCCCTACTTGGCCGACAATCCGGATCGCCTGCATCTGTTCGTGGACAATGGCGCGGTGGTTGCGACCTCCGCCACGTCGATTTCATGGGAGTACCGTTACACCCTGAACGTGGTGGTAACCGACTTCACCGGAGACCAGAACCTGCTGATGGCGCCCGTTTTATTCTGGCTCGGCGTCAACCAGCCGGACGCCCTGCAGAACGCCACCGAGCGCGAGCGACTTTTCACCTTTGAGGCTGACATTCTCGGCAATGATCGCTGCGACATCAGCATGAACCTGAAGCTGACGGAGCGAGTGATCGCGAAGGAAGTGGACGGCGTGATGTCGGTTGAGGCCGTGCCGGAGCCGGAAGCGCCGGAAGATGCAGAGGAAGGCTGGACGGTGCGCCGTGGCTGAGTTGCATGCAGTTGAGGAGTGGCTGGGTGCGCTGCTGTCGCAGCTTGAACCGGCAATGCGCACAAAGATACTGCGCGAAGTGGCGCGCGATGTGCGGCGCATCCAGCAGAACAACATCACGCTGCAGCGCAGCCCGGACGGCACGGCATGGGAGCCGCGCCGCGTCACCGCACGAACCAAGGCTGGCCGGATTCGCCGCAAGATGTTTGCGAAGCTGAAAACGGCGAAGTACCTCAAAGCGCAGGCAAACGCAAATATGGCAGAAATTGCGTTTGTTCCGGGCGTGCAGAAGCTGGTTCGCGTGCATCACTATGGACTACGGGATCGGGTGAACCGACGCGGCACCGAAGTGAAGTATGCGGAGCGTCCGCTGCTGGGTATCAATAACGATGTGGAAAGCTTGGTGCAGGAAACGCTGCTGCGCTGGCTAAGCGAACCCAATTAACTATATCCCATTAAAAAATATTTATGTTATTGCTCGTTTTTTCTTATGGCTATTGCAATTGATAATTCCTCAATAGCCTTATTGATGGGTTTTCTTGTGAATTCCCAGCTATCATCGTCATATGCGCAAACATAAATTAGACAGTGTGGTAGATGCTTTTTTATTTTTCTTCTCATACTCTTTAGGTAGCTTATGTTCCATGAATTTCTTATGCCAATATATATTTCTTTAATGGACGTGCCGTCTATTTCTTGTATTAACTTTTCAGGTATTTTCCTGCCAATGTTTCTTACGATTCTTACCTCTTCTTCATATGACCAGTGAAAGGACTTGTATAAGAAGGTTCTTTGCAAAGCCTCTAGAATTTCAGGGTTGAAATTAAACTGAAGTCCGCTATAAAGCTGATTATTCTGAGAGTTTTCATACACAGTGGTAGGCTTTGTTGCCGTATAAATTACGCTACCAAATTTTGCAGGAATTACGTTAGAGCCGATGCAATTTAAACCAGCCAAGTTAGCATCAATTCCAATGGCTATCCCTGCATGAGAATTGTTTTTTTTATCGAGTTCAATTGCATCTTTTCTTAAGATTTTCTTGCCGGAACCATAGTGCGCCCACATCAATGGATTAAGGGGGTTTCTTGTTAGAGATAGAATTCCATAGGATTCTGAAGCCGCGATTAAGTTAATTGCTCTATTATCCTTAATCTCTCTAATATCATAGTAGATACTTGAAAGTTCAAGAGGGTCATTAAATGATGAAGATTTGGAGAATTTCACTGTAGGGTTTTTTATAACAAAATCGGCTGTCTTGCTATTAAGGTATTTATACAAAATCATTTTAGAGCTCCAATTAAAATAATTAGATGAATATGATTGGCCCACCAATGCCATGATTATTTCATTGTACGAAAGCCTACACAATGTACTCGTGTTACATGAGTGTGCAGCAAAGTGCATCCTGAATAAATGAACGACAAACTCACCGAAATCATGCGCCTTATCACCAACCTGATCCGCACCGGCACCGTGTCCGATGTGGATACGGTCAACTGGCTGTGCCGGGTGAAAACAGGCGACCTTGAAACCAACTGGATTAACTGGCTCACCTGCCGCGCCGGTAATACCCGCACGTGGTGGCAACCCTCCATCGGCGAGCAGGTTGTGCTGCTGAGCCTCGGCGGCAATCTCGAAACCGCGTTCGCGCTGCCGGCCATTTATTCCGATGCCTTCCCGCCGCCCGATTATTCAGAGAACGGCAGCACCACCGTGTTCAACGACGGCGGCTGGTTCCAGTACGAGCCGGACACCGGCCAGCTGCTGATTAAAAACATTAAAAGCGTGCGCATTGAGGCCGCCGACGGCATCCAGCTGATCACCGGGCAGCTGGGTGTGGATGCGAGCCAAGTGCTCGTTAACAGCGAAACCGTAATGAATGGCGCGGTGACTCAGGGTGGCGGCGATATGAGTTCAAACGGCGTGGTGGTTGATAAGCACAAACACGGCGGCGTGAAGTCCGGCGGCGACACGTCAGGAGGTCCGCAATGATGTATCTCGGCATGAACCGCGACACCGGCGAAGCCATTACCGACACCGAGCACATCCGCCAGAGCGTGCGCGACATTCTGATCACCCCGGAAGGCAGCCGCATCGGGCGACGTGAATACGGCTCGCTGCTGTCGGTGCTGATTGACCAGCCGCAGAACGACGTGGTGCGCCTTCAGGTGATGGCGGCGGCGTACACGGCGCTGAGCCGCTGGGAGCCGCGTATCCGCCTCAGTTCTCTAGGCATAACCAGTGCCTTTGATGGTTCCATGGTGGTTGAGCTGACCGGCCAGCGCGCCGACGGCTCACCGCTCGCAATGTCAGTGCCTACGGGGGTGAACAGTGGCAGTAATTGACCTTTCGCAGCTGCCCGCACCGGAAGTGATCGAGGTGCCGGACTTTGAAACGCTGCTGGATGAGCGCAAGGAAGCGCTGATTGCGCTCTATCCGGCGGAGGAGCAGGCCGCCATGCGCCGCGTGCTGGCGCTTGAATCCGATCCGATTGTGAAGAGCTTACAGGAAAGCGTTTACCGGGAAATTCTGCTGCGCCAGCGCATCAACGAGGCGGCGCAGGCGGTCATGGTGGCTTACGCGCTCGGCAGCGACCTCGACCATCTGGCCGCGCGCAGTAACGTGCAGCGCCTGACCATCACCCCGGCCAACCCGGACGCCGTGCCGCCCGTTGAGGCGGTGATGGAATCAGACGACGCGCTGCGCGTGCGCGTGCCGGAAGCGTTTGAAGGCTTATCGGTTGCCGGTCCGACGGCGGCCTACGAGTTTCACGCCCGTAGCGCGGACGGGCGGGTGCAGGACGTGTCCGCCATCAGCCCGTCACCGGCGACGGTGCTGATCACCGTGCTGAGCCGCGAGGGTAACGGCTACACGACCAGCATTGAACTTGAAGTGAAAATAGATTTACTTGAAATGTAATAGTACTATCTCAAAATGGTTAAATTGAGTAATATTTATCTCAATTGGGTTTTGGAGACGACATCATGATGAATTGCCCTTTGTGCGGGAATGCGGCACATACACGTAGCAGCTTTCAGGTATCAGCAACAACGAAAGAACGTTATAACCAGTGCCAGAACATCAATTGCAGTTGCACGTTTAAATCTCATGAAACGGTTTCTGAGATAATCATGAAGCCTGGCAGCGTTAAACCTGTGCCACCGCATCCTGGAAGAGATCAGCAGCAAACATTTTGGTTATGAGCTTTGATATGTTATAAAAAATGAAGAATTCTAGAAATATATTATGAGAAGCTAAATATCATCCGCAGCTAAATAAATTTAGCTGCGGATGATATTTGAAGGGCGATTTAATTATTGAGCGTTTATCTCTGGTAGTAAGGATTTAATGGTTGATACAAGGTTTGGAACGCTTCCATTATTTAATGCTCTGACCAACCAGCTTTTGAAATCTTGAAGTTTGCTTCCTTTTAAATTTTTTGCTACTAAAGCTAACATGCCTTTATTATCATAATTCTTTAAAAGTAAGTACAAGTCATTTGTTTCAATTGCTCTCTCAATTCTTGACTTTAACTCATTTGCAATACTTTCAATATCAAGAGCGTTAGTTTCGCGGTTATACCCATTTTTTAATTCTGAAATAGTATCTGAATCACTTAAATCGATTTTTTTAAGTGTTCGATCTATTCTTCTTCTGCAATATCTAACAATAACATCCTCGATAGCTCTTGCAGATTGAATTTGTTGGAAAATATCTTCTTTTAATTTTGTTAAATTTTCTCCAATCTCAATTCCTGTATAACCTTCATATTCAGCAATCGTCACGCATACTTCTGGAATTAAAATTATGTTTTCAATTTCTGATACAGGTAAGGTGGCAATACCTAAGTCCGCTAAATATGCTTTTTCCATATCGCTATAATCATCGGCATCCACAATTCCAGAGCATGTTACTCTCGTGAGATTTGCATTTCTTCTCATGGTTACTACTGAATGAATAACTTCCTCGCAAGATCCCTTAGGAATAATTGTCCAGTTTTTAAAGCAACTTCTGTAGATTGCAATATCTAAGCTGCTCCCAGCCCCTTCTACAAACAAAATAGGTTTGCGGCTTCCTAGTATTAGAGTGGTAAGTTCTTCATCAAATCCTGAATCTGAGGGGACTTCTTCAATAACCCAGCTAGGTTTGGGGTCATATGATTTTAGAACATATTTATTAGCAATACGAGATGAAGCAAACTCAAGATCATGGGTTATAAAAACAAAAGCGCAATCAGATCTTAATGCTTCAACTTCGTCCCATAATCTTGACATTATGGATGGATGCACATGTAATTCGGGTTCATCGAAAATAATTAGTGAGTTTTCTTCTGCCATGAGTGTTTGACCGAGCATGTAAAATACTGCTCGTTCACCATCACTCATTTCACTAGCTGAATACTTTCTATCAGTTTCAGCTACAGACGCCATAATATCATCACCAGTAGTATGCAACTTCCTATGAGGAAGAAGTCTCTCCCAGACTTCTATTAATATCTCGAATTTAGTTGGTTCTGCAGGGCTATTATCTCCAATGCGAACTTTTTTATGAGTCTCTAATGATTTGTTGGATTGTTCTGCAAAGAGAGCTTGAACTAAAAAATCAAAGTCATTTAGCAAGCTAATGGCTTCTTTACCACCCCAGCGATTGCTGCTTCTGTATTGAACACCAGACCCTAAATTTGCATAACCAGTTCTTAATCCAAATAAAGCAGAGCTCTCACTAATTTTAGGCACGTTTGGGTTTAGATTTAATGCCCTGTGTGCAGATATACGATGAGCCTTAGACTGTAGATTTTTTTCTATTTCTGTTGATAACCTGGTTTTTCCAGAGCCATTTGCACCCACAAAAATAACAGATGAACCCGTGTCTATTTCAATTTTTTTAATGCCATTTTCTATTGGTATGTTTAAAATGAATGTCATGATATATTCCTTGAATTTCTAAACTCGATTTATATTGAAAGGATTAAATGTTATTATGAAACTTGCGTTAAAAATGAGTTTTTATGATGGGGTTTTAAATTTTCCTAATGGTAATCGTTATATCTTTAAGCATGTAAAGTAGAATGTATTATTTTAAATGACGGATTGCTAATTTAATTTATTAATTATTGCGCAATGCTGCTATAACAAACACAATATTTAAAATCATTCCAATTTTTTATTTTCGATGTTTTACATACGCTATTTATAATTTGAAACCTGAATTTATCAGAATCATGGATAGAATGTAGCATAAGCTGAATGTATAAATCCTCTGTAAAATGAGCATGTATCCGAAAAATTTTCATTGATACCGTAACTTTACGCCTATGCGTTGATCTGTAAAGCAAATGCCAATAATTCGGTTGTGACATTTTACTCACACTTGGTTAGCTACTAGTGAAGATGAAAATCTGCTGCCATTTTGCTGCCAATGGTAGGTTTATAAAACAAAAAAGCCACCGTGAAAGGTGGCTTAAATGCATGATTTTCATCACTAAATTTGGTGGCCCCTGCTGGGTTTGAACCAGCGACCAAGCGATTATGAGTCGCCTGCTCTAACCACTGAGCTAAGGGGCCAGCGGAGCGGGGATTATAAAGTATCTCTTCAGGGCAATCCAGCAC
>Ga0308167_1001847_pt1 | contig 22133 bp, 17 predicted proteins | sample PhyCR1_2_FD_202138 | JGI IMG/M metagenome (GOLD analysis project Ga0308167, IMG submission 202138) | Phyllosphere microbial communities from UC Gill Tract Community Farm, Albany, California, United States - DLSLRC.R1 | ecosystem: Host-associated > Plants > Phyllosphere > Unclassified | place... | reverse complement strand
GCAACCAGCTGGCGCAATTAGGCAAATGTCGTTTCATGGCGCGTGATGAATTCGCGGATGGTGCCAGTTTCCTGAAAGGCAAAAAAGTCGTTATCGTTGGCTGTGGTGCGCAGGGCCTGAACCAGGGTCTGAACATGCGTGATTCCGGTCTGGACGTCGCCTATGCACTGCGTGCCGAAGCGATTGCGGAAAAACGCCCTTCATGGCGCAAAGCGACCGATAACGGTTTCAAAGTGGGGACTTACGAAGATCTGATCCCGCAGGCTGACCTGGTGGTTAACCTGACTCCAGACAAGCAGCACTCTGCTGTAGTTCAGGCTGTTCAGCCGCTGATGAAAGATGGCGCTGCACTGGGTTACTCACACGGTTTCAACATCGTTGAAGTGGGCGAAAGCATTCGTAAAGACATCACCGTCGTGATGGTGGCACCGAAGTGCCCGGGTACTGAAGTGCGTGAAGAGTACAAACGTGGCTTTGGTGTGCCGACGCTGATCGCGGTTCACCCGGAAAACGATCCAAAAGGCGAAGGCATGGCGATTGCTAAAGCCTGGGCAGCAGCGACTGGCGGCGATCGTGCTGGCGTACTGGAGTCCTCCTTCGTAGCAGAAGTGAAATCAGACCTGATGGGTGAGCAGACTATCCTGTGCGGTATGTTGCAGGCCGGTTCACTGCTCTGCTTCGACAAGCTGGTGGCTGAAGGGACCGACCCGGCTTACGCAGAAAAACTGATTCAGTTCGGCTGGGAAACCATCACCGAGTCACTGAAATTTGGTGGTATCACCCTGATGATGGATCGTCTTTCTAACCCGGCGAAGCTGCGCGCTTATGCACTGTCGGAACAGCTGAAAACCATCATGGCGCCGCTGTTCCAGAAGCACATGGATGACATCATCTCCGGTGAATTCTCTTCCGGCATGATGGCTGACTGGGCGAATGATGATAAAAACCTGCTGACCTGGCGTGAAGAGACCGGCCAGACCGCATTCGAAACCGCCTCACAGTATGAAGGCAAAATCGAAGAGCAGGAGTACTACGACAAAGGTGTGGTGATGGTTGCGATGGTTAAAGCGGGCGTTGAGCTGGCGTTTGAAACCATGGTAGACGCCGGCATCATTGAAGAGTCTGCTTACTATGAATCACTGCATGAGCTGCCGCTGATCGCGAACACCATCGCCCGTAAGCGTCTGTATGAAATGAACGTGGTTATCTCTGATACTGCTGAATACGGTAACTACCTGTTTTCCTTCGCGGCAGTGCCGCTGCTGAAAGAGTTCATGACCACATTGCAGCCAGGCGATCTGGGTAAAGCGGTTGAAGGCACGCAGGTCGACAATGCGCAGCTGCGTGACGTTAACGAAGCCGTTCGCCAGCATCCGATTGAAACCGTTGGCCGCAAGCTGCGTGGCTACATGACCGACATGAAGCGTATCGCTGTCGCGGGCTAATCAACCTCTTCACCGTTTTCAGCAAAACAAACCCCGGCTCGCCGGGGTTTTTTATTTGTGAACACTGCCTGGAAGGTTCGCTGTAGGAACGGTGCCTGCACTGCCTGCTTCGCTGTAAGATCGAGCCTGTACAGGCAATACGGTCAGATCGGAAAGACGCAAAACCCGCCATCCCTGGCATGCTCGGCCCGCGCGATTACTCACCTCAACCCTAAGCCTGTCGCCTGACCATATGGCGATGCTTTTTAGACCTTCAGGGGTCATGTCTATCCCCTGATGCCCCCTCTGTTTACTGAATCCAATCCATAAAAAAACCCGGCGGCTGCCGGGTTTCACTGATCTTCATCCAACCGGATTAAACGTCATACAGCGTCTGATTACGTGTCTCTTTACAGGCGAGTAACGCAATCAGCGTCAGTACGGCCATCGATGCCAGATACAGCCCCACCGCCTGCAAACCATAATGCGCATTCAGCCAGGTCGCGATATAAGGCGCAACGGAGGCACCCAGAATCGAGGAGAGGTTATAGGAGAACGATGCGCCGGTATAACGCACTTCCGTCGGGAACAGCTCTGGCAGCAGCGCGCCCATCGGGCCAAACGTCAGCCCCATAATGCTCAGACCCAGCAGCAGAAACGCCATCACCAGTGCCTGCGAACCCGAACCGAGCATCGCCGGGAACAGGAACGAAAACGCGATAATCATCAGCGTAATAGTAATCATCGTCTTGCGACGACCAAAACGGTCAGCCAGCAAACCGGCAATCGGCACCATCACGCCAAAACCGATCACCGCCAGCATCAGCATCCACAGCATGCTGTTACGCGGGATGCCCAGACCAGCAGGCGCTGCCGTGGTGCCATAACTCATCGAATAGACAGTCATGATATAGAACAGCGTATAGGTCGCCAGCATGATAAAGGTGCCGAGAATCGTGGCGGTCAGATGCTTGCTCAGCAGCGCCGCAATCGGCACCCGAACCTGCTTCTTCTCTTTCTGCACTTTGGCAAACACCGGGCTTTCATGCAGTGACACGCGGACATAGAGGCCAATCAACACCAGCACTGCAGAGAGAATAAACGGCACGCGCCAGCCCCACTGCATAAATTGCTCGTCGGTCAGCAGCCATGAAAGCAGCAAAAAAGTCCCGTTAGCGAAGAAAAAGCCAATCGGCGCACCCAGTTGAGGGAACGAACCATAAAGCGCACGCTTCTTCGCCGGTGCATTTTCCGTCGCCAGCAGCGCCGCGCCACCCCATTCACCGCCCAGCCCCAGTCCCTGACCAAAACGCGCCAGTGCCAGTAGCAGCGGCGCCATCACGCCGATCGTCTCATAGCTGGGCAGCAGACCAATTACCACGGTAGAAATGCCCATGGTCAGCAGCGAGGCAACCAGCGTGGCTTTGCGACCCACGCGATCGCCAAAGTGACCAAACACCGCTGAGCCAATCGGACGCGCGATAAAGGCGATAGCGAAAGTGGCCAGCGACTGTAGCGTGGCGACTGTGGCATCACCCTGCGGGAAGAAAATGTGCGGAAAAACAATCACCGCAGCCGTGGCATAAATATAAAAGTCGAAGAATTCGATGGCCGTACCGACCAGCGAGGCAATCACCACTTTACTGCGTGAGTTAACCGGCGTGGGATCCTGCTGTTTGTCGAGCGTGTCTGTGAGAGAGGCTTGCATAACTGTTTCTTATTTGTAAATACAGACAAAGAATCTTACGCATCTGCCAGAGCGCATTCAATGATGAAAACCCGCGCCGCGTCTGGCTTCATCGGGTGAAAAGTGGATAATTTGTGTGGTACTGCGAATAGCGGGTGATACCGGGGTAAACCGGACGATATCTGGCGGGATACTCTAAGAAAGGGCTAAATAAAAGTGACCCCTCAGCTATTCATCCTGTTATCTGATGAAAAAATAGCCGAGGGGTAATATTTTCCGCTGTTGTTAACGGATTACGGTGTTTTGTGTCGGGAGGCGCTGCCCCCTTCGCGCATCTGTGGGTCATCTTTATACTTGGCCGTGGCGATCCATGCCGCACAGAACAGCGTCAGGCGGGCAAAGAAGTAGAAGAACGCCATCAGGCCGAGTACGGAACCAAAGGCCGCACCGGAAGGCGATGTCGCCATCTTCGGCAGCGTCAGCGTCATGACAAACTTGATCACCTCAAAGCCGATTGCCGCCAGCAGTGTGCCGCGGAACAGTGCTTTTTTACGCGGCTTATGACGCGGCAGGATCCAGAAAATCCACAGGAACAGCAGATAGTTAGCCATGACAGAAATCGAAGTGGCGATGATGGTCAGGGCAGGCCGTAACCAGTCGATGCCATCCAGGCCCAGTGCACTCACGATAGAGGCCTGCGCAGAACCGGCTACCGAGGTCAGCGACAGCGTAATCACCAGCGCCAGCATCAGGCCAGCCAGCGATAGCAGATCGCGGATGTAACGTTTCCAGATTTTCTCTTTGTCATCCGGTTTGCGTTCCCAGACGTCGCGCGACTGGGCACGAATCGCTTCACGCAGGTTGCCCATCCAGTTAAGACCGGAGTAGAGCGCCAGCAGTAAACCGGTGATACCCACGGTGGCGCGCTGTTGAATGGCGGTATTCACCGTATTCTTCAACGTGGTCGCCAGTGTCGGATCGCTGATGCTGCTGACAATTTTGTTGATGATATCAGTCAGCAGATCCGGATTTGATGCCAGCACAAAACCCACGGCGGCAAATGACACCATCAGAATGGGAATCAGCGACAAAAACGAGAAATAGGTAATGGCCGCACCAAACTGGCTGCCGAGCCGATCGTTAAAGCGGTCAAGGGCGCGGATAAAATGCGCCACCGCAGGAATAGCCTGAAACCAGGTGGCGAAACGCGACACGCGATCAATGGATTCATCCACGGTGTGATTGCCGGTTTTAATGTCGATAAGCGGCTTTTGTGGCTGCAAATCCTGTGGGTTTTCCTGCTTGTCTGTCATAGACCTTCACTGTCCTGTTTATCATTAAAATCAAAGTATAGCCGCTCAGGTGACGTACTCCTGTAACACCTGACTCAGCCACTCCATAAATACCCGCACGCGACGTGCCACATTGCGGCGGTGCGGATAGAGCAGGTGGATTGGCATCGGTCTGGCGGGGAAGCGATGCAACACTTCCACCAGCTCACCCCTTTCCAGTAATGTCTGAATCCCGGCGGCAGGCACCTGAATAATGCCTAATCCTGCCAGACAGGCGGCGCGATAGGTTTCGGTGCTGTTCACCGTCACCACGCCGCCGGTATGAACGTAATGGCACTGCCTGCCATCAAAATATTCAAACCCGGGTGATGCCTGACCGAGCTGCTGGCTGTAATGCACCATCGCATGCTGTGACAACTCTTCGAGACGCGTCGGCATGCCGAACCGCGAAAGGTAGCCAGGGCTGGCACAGTTGATCAAGGTGTGGGTACCAATTTTTCGCGCAATCAGGCCTGAATCTTTGAGTTCTCCGACCCGAAGTACACAATCAAACCCTTCGCGGATAACATCCACCTGCCGGTCGCTGCTGCTCAGCTCAATCTCCACACCGGGGTAGTGCTGCAAAAATTCTGGCAGCCTTGGCAGGACAAAACCGGTGGCCATCGCTACCGACATATCGACCCGCAGTTTACCGCTGAGTGAGGCGGGTTCGTGCTGGAACAGACTGTCTAAATCGTCAATCATCGACAATAAATCCAGACAGCGATCGTAATAAACTAATCCATCCTGGGTCAGCTGCACCCGGCGCGTGGTGCGATGCAGCAAACGTGTTGCCATTTGATTCTCCAGCGCCTGAATCTGTCGCGATACGCTGCCTTTTGGTACGCCTAAACTCTCTGCGGCGCGGGTAAAACTGCCCATTTCGGCCACCCGCACAAACACCTGCATTGCGTGAATTTTGTCCATGTTGTTCACCGATTGTTGTTTTTATTGAAACAGTGATGCGCGTTTAACCCTGTTTATAGATCAATAATTCGCGAATATCCTTAACCCGTGTTCAATTTTTCAACAGGTGTGAGCGATGAATCAGAAAGTGGCGTTAATTACCGGTGGAAACCGTGGGTTAGGCCGGAATGGAGCCTTAAAACTGGCTGCCAGAGGCACCGATATCATTCTGACGTACCGCAGCCATGCCGATGAGGCGCAGGCGGTCGTAAAGGAAATTGCGGCGATGGGGAGGCGCGCCGTGGCGCTGGCGCTGGATGTCGGCGAAACCGGTCAGTTCGACCGCTTTGTTGGAGAGGTGAAACAGGCACTGCAGCAGCAATGGCAACGGGAGCGATTTGACTATTTAGTGAACAACGCGGGTCATGGACACTACAAGCCGTTTACCGACACCACCGAGGCGGAATTTGATGCGCTGGTCAATGTGCATTTTAAAGGGCCTTACTTTCTCACTCAGAAGCTGCTGCCGCTGATCAATGACGGTGGCCGCATCCTGAACATCTCCAGCGGGCTGACCCGACTGGTCTACCCTGGCTCCTCGACCTATGCGTCGATGAAAGGGGCGATGGAAGTCCTGACGCGCTATCAGGCGAAAGAGCTGGGCGAACGGCGCATTCGCGTCAATATTCTGGCACCTGGCGCGATAGAGACTGACTTTGGTGGTGGCCGGGTGCGTGATACCCGCGAGATTAACGATCAGATTGCCGGACTGACGGCGCTGGGTCGGGTCGGACTGCCGGATGATATCGGCGACGCCATCAGCGCGATCCTCAGTGACGAAACCGGCTGGATCACCGCGCAGCGGATTGAGGCTTCAGGCGGGCAGGGGATTTAACCGCGGGCGGCGTCGTTGAAAACACGACGCCGCCGTCTTTCACAGTGTAATGGTGCCATCGATGACGGTAACCGTATTGCCGCCAATCCAGATGGTCTCACCAGCGAAAGATACGTTCACCCGGCCTGCACGCTGCAGGGCCGTTCCCTGGCGAACGCGATAGGCGGTGGTATGGCCTGCGGCTGCGAAGTAACGCGCCAGACAGGCGTTGGCGCTGCCGGTCACCGGATCCTCGGTCAGGCTGCCATTTTCTACCAGCAGGCCACGCACTTCATACTGCTCAGGCTCGCCCTCAGGCAACCGGCCAAACGGCATCACTCCCGAAACACCCGCATGCTTAACCAGACGCTGCAAATCGCTGACATTGGGCTGCAGCGCCAGCACAGCGTCGGCACTGACCATCGGTACCAGCAGCCAGCGAATCCCCATATCGACCACCGTCGGGCTTTGCGTCAGATCGAACGCGTCGCTGTTTAAAGCGTTCCCCATCAGCGCATCCTGCCACGGCATCAGGGTGGCCGCCGGCGCGGCAAATGCCAGTTCGCCCGCCTCACCTATCTTCACCGTCACGTTTCCGACGCCACACTCCTGCACGATTTCACCCGGCGTTCGGGTAGGCCAGCCCGCCTCCAGCAGCGCATGTGCGGTGCCCAGCGTCGGATGACCGGCAAACGGCAGTTCGCCTTCAACGGTAAAAATACGCACCCGATAATCCGCCTCTTCGTGCTGCGGCGGCAGCACAAAGGTAGTTTCCGACAGGTTCGTCCAGCGGGCAATTGCCGCCAGCTGGCTGTCGTTTAGCCCCTGAGCATCCATGATCACCGCCAGCGGATTGCCATTAAAGGCGGATGAGGTAAACACATCGACTTGCTTAAACGCGACCTTCATTGTGACTCCTTGCTCTGGGTTCAGTGTGGCCTTTTCTCTGCCGGATGATTGCTTATAACAGCTAACAGCGTTATCAATAAGTTAAAGATTTTACCGGAGACTCTGAATGCTAACGATCCTGGGACGCGCCTCCTCAATCAACGTGCGCAAAGTTTTATGGCTGTGTGACGAGCTTGACCTTGCGTATCAGCGCGAAGAGTGGGGCGACGGCTTCCGCTCAACCCACCTGCCGGAATTCATGGCACTGAATCCGAATGCGATGGTGCCGGTTCTGAAAGATGATGACTTTGTGATGTGGGAATCCAATGCCATTCTGCGCTATCTGGCGAATGCATATGGCGGCGAGTGGCTCTATCCTCATCATCCGCAAACGCGGGCGCCTGTGGATCAGTGGATAGACTGGCAAGCCACCGAACTCAACACCTCCTGGCGCTACGCATTTATGTCGCTGGTGCGAAATTCACCGGCTCATCAGGATCCACGTCTGCTGGCGGCAGCCAGTAAAGGCTGGGCACACACCATGAGCATTCTCAATCAGCAACTGGAAAAAACCGGTCGCTACGTTGCCGGGCGTAATTTCACGCTGGCAGATATTCCGATCGGTCTGGCGGTGAACCGCTGGTTTGAAACCCCGCTCGAACACCCCGACTATCCGGCGGTGCGCAATTATTATGAGCGCCTGACTGAACGTCGCGGCTATACCGTCTGGGGCCGCAACGGTACACCCTGAGCCTCGCCGCACGGGATTCCTGCCAGTTCACAGGCGATTTCACCCGCGCGCTGAATTGCCCGGGAGTAGCGCGCATCAAACGGATAGCAGCAGGAGAGTCGCAGCGCATGGTTGTAGCGCTCGCTCAGTGAATAGAGCGCACCAGGCGTGACGCAAATTTGTTCCTGCAGCAGCCGATCAAACATCTCGGTGGTATTCACGCCGCCCGGTAACTCGACCCAGAAGACGAAGCCGCCACGCGGCAGCGTTGCGCGCGTGCCCTCCGGGAAGTAGCGGGCGATCAGACCCCGCGCCTCATCCAGGTTAGCTGCGTAACGACGGCGCAGCGTGCGCAAATGGTGGTCGTAACCGCCGGAAGCGAGAAACTCCGCCAGCGTTTCAGACAGCAGGGCGGACTCGGCCATCGATGACACTGCTTTCAGCCGGGCAATCGCATCATGAAAACGGCCAGCGGCGGTCCAGCCAATACGGAAATCGGGGGCCACAGTTTTGGTGAAGCTGGTGCAGTAGATCACCCAGCCATCGCGATCAAAGGCTTTCACGGCGGGCGAGAGCGGCCAGTCGAACTGCAACTCGTCATATAGCCCATCTTCTATCAGCGGAACGTGGTAAGTATTCACTAACTTCGCCAGCCGCTTCTTGTTCTCCAGCGACATACCGCAGCCCAGCGGGTTCTGCGCGCTCGGCATCGCAATCAGTGCCTTAATGCGCTGCTCCTGCAGCAGCATCTCCAGTGCATCCAGCGACAGCCCATGCTGCGGGTCGGTGGGGATTTCCAGCGCCTTCAGGCCGAGCGAGGCCAGCAGCGGGAAGAGGAAGAAGTAGGTCGGTGACTCCAGCCCGACGCAGTCACCAGGCTGCGTAACCGCCCGCAATGCCAGCTGAAGTGCCTCCATGCAGCCATGAGTCAGGGTGATCTCATCGGCGGTGAGCGTCTGCCCGGCGTGCAGCGCCCGTCGCGCTATCTCCTCCCGTAAGCGCTCACTACCGGGCGGAAGCGCATAGCGACCGATCATGTTGGGATGACGGCGCAACAAGGAGGCCGTAATCCGGGCGATGCGCACCGCAGGAAACAGTTCACTATCCTGCGGGCAGGCCAGAGAGATATTGGTGTAGTCCGGATGATTCTGCGCCGCAAATACCTTATCGATCAGGTCGAGCTTGCCGCTGCTGGGGTCGCGTACCCGGGTCTTATGCTGACCGTGACGGGTTACGGCAGGCAACACGCCGCGCACGTAATAGCCCGACTGCGGTCGCGCCTCAATCAACCCGCGATCTTCCAGCATCTGCCAGGCGTTGAGCACCGTATTGACGCTAACCTGGTGTGACTGGGCAACACGGCGAATCGCCGGCAGGCGTTTGCCCGGTTTCAGCGTGCCCTGATGGATGGCCTCAGCGAAGCTGTCTGCCAGCTGCTGATAGAGCGGCTGATCGGAAGTAGGAGCAAGGGACACAGTCGCCTCCGGTCTGGATGGGTACAATTGCTGTTAATAAGAACTGTATCCATAACAATAGTGATTTTGTGTCACTGTTACCATCCCTTTCCCCGCCGTAGCATAGAATTCTGCCCACTTTTCAGGAGAGCCATCATGCTCGATCCCTCTTTCTTCAGTTACGTTACCGTGATGTCCATTACGCCAGGCCCGAACAACCTGTTGCTGGCGACCTCCGGGGTCAATTTTGGCATGCGGCGAACCCTGCCGATGGTGTTCGGCATACTAGTGGGCTGTGCGGTGCAGACGGTGATGGCTGGCATGGCGCTGGAGGTGTTACTGCACTGGATGGCGGCGATTCGCCTGCCGCTGACGCTGGCAGGCTGTAGCTATCTGATGTGGTTATCCTGGAAGATTTTTCGCGCCGGTGCACCCGAAGCGCGAACCCGCCCACAGCCGATGACGCTGGTGGGCGGCGCCTGCTTCCAGGCGGTCAATCCTAAAGCCTGGCTGATGGCCACCAACGTCGCGCTGCTTTACAGCGGCAGCAACGGCGTGCTGACGGTGATGATCGGCTTTATGCTGCTCAATCTGCCCTGCATCCTGATCTGGGCTGCGCTGGGCGATCGCCTGCGCAGCCATCTGCAGATTGCCTGGAAGCGTCAGCTGTTTAACAGCCTGATGGCGCTGTCGCTGGTGGCGACCACCATCTGGATGCTGACCGACGCGCTGCTGGCCGCTTAATCAGGTGCACCCGGCGCGGTGGCCGACGGCCATTTCCAGTTCTGTACTTCCGGCAAATCTTCGCCATGTTCACGAACATAGCGATGATGCTCCGCCAGACGCTGCTGTAAATCTTCCAGCAGCTCCGGATGGGCATCGGCCAGCCCCGGCACGCGCAGAATCGCCTCCTGCGCCAGATGATAGCGGTCAAGCTCGTTCAGCACCGTCATATCAAATGGCGTGGTGGTGGTTCCTTCTTCATTAAAGCCGCGCACATGGAAGTTGCGGTGATTGGTGCGTGAATAGGTCAGCCGATGTATCAGCGTCGGATAGCCGTGGAAGGCAAAGATCACCGGTTTATCCTGGGTAAACAGTGCGTCGAATTCCGCATCAGATTTGCCATGCGGATGCTGATCTTCCGGCTGCAGCGCCAGCAGATCGACCACGTTCACCACGCGGATGCGCAGTTCGGGCAACATCTCACGCAGCAGATCCACCGCCGCCATGGTTTCCATAGTCGGCACATCACCGGCGCAGGCCATCACCACATCCGGCTGGTCATTCTCCGGTGTGGTGCCCGCCCAGCGCCACTCGCCCATACCCGCTTCACAATGGGTCACCGCACTGGCCATATCCAGCCACTGCGGCGCAGGCTGTTTGCCCGCCACAATCACATTAATCCGATCCCAGGTGCGCAGGCAGTGATCGCCCACCCACAGCAGCGTATTAGCATCGGGCGGCAGATAGATGCGCACGATGTCCGCTTTCTTGTTGGCGACATGATCGATAAAGCCCGGATCCTGATGGCTGTAACCATTGTGGTCCTGACGCCAGACGTGCGAAGAGAGCAGATAATTCAGTGACGAGATCGGTTTGCGCCAGCCCAGTTTACGTGACACTTTCAGCCACTTGGCGTGCTGGTTAAACATCGAATCGACGATATGAATAAAAGCTTCATAGCAGTTGAACAGCCCGTGGCGACCGGTCAGGAGATAGCCTTCAAGCCAGCCCTGACACTGATGCTCACTGAGGATTTCCATCACCCGGCCATCCCGCGCCAGCTGCTCATCGTACGGCTCGGTGCGTTCCAGCCAGGTGCGGCTGGTCACATCGAAGACAGGTGTCAGGCGGTTAGAGGCGGTTTCATCCGGGCCAAACAGGCGGAAATTATCGCGGTTCCGCTGGAACAGTACGCTGAGATAGCGCCCCAGATGCTCAGTGGCCTGCGCCATCTCCGTGCCTGGCTCGCTGACATCGCAGGCAAACTCCGCAATGTCAGGTGCATCCAGCTCACGGCGTAGCAGGCCGCCATTGGCATAAGGCGAAGCCCCCATGCGTTTTTCGCCTTCCGGTGCCAGCGCCTGCAGTTCTGGCTTCAGGCGACCCTGTTCATCAAACAGGTCGTCGGGCTGATAGCTGCGCATCCACGTTTCAAGGATCTGTCGATGACCTTCATCTTCACGACAGGCCGCGACCGGCACCTGATGCGCGCGCCAGAAATTCTCCACTTTTTTGCCATCGACCGTTTTTGGGCCGGTCCAGCCTTTGGGGCTGCGCAGGATAATCATCGGCCAGCGCGGCACGTCGGTGCTGGCGTTGCCGCTGCGCGCCTCACGCTGATACTCAGCGATCTTACTGAAGGCGTTATCCAGTGCCTCCGCCATCAGCGGATGCATTTTTTCCGGCTCATGCCCGCAGACAAAAAGCGGCTCATAGCCGTAGCCACTGAACAGTTGATGCAGATCTTCATCGCTGCTGCGCCCCAGCAGCGTCGGGTTGGCAATCTTGTAGCCGTTAAGATGCAGAATCGGCAGCACCGCGCCGTCACGTTCAGGATTGAGGAATTTGATGCCGTGCCAGCTGGAAGCCAGCGGCCCGGTCTCCGCTTCGCCGTCGCCAATTATGCACGGCACCACCAGATCGGGATTATCGAAGGCTGCACCAAAGGCATGAGAGAGTGAGTAGCCCAGCTCACCGCCTTCATTAATCGAGCCGGGCGTTTCCGGCGCCGCATGGCTGGGAATGCCACCCGGAAAGGAGAACTGTTTAAACAGGCGCTGCATGCCTGCCGCATCCTGAGAGATGTGCGGATAAATTTCGCTGTAGCTGCCCTCCAGCCAGGTATTCGCCACCATGCCGGGGCCGCCATGACCTGGCCCGCAGATGTAGATCATATTCAGGTCGCGCAGGCGAATAACACGGTTGAGGTGGGCATAGATAAAATTCAGACCTGGCGTGGTGCCCCAGTGACCCAGCAGACGCGGTTTAATATGTTCCGGCCTGAGTGGCTCGCGCAACAGCGGGTTATCCATCAGGTAAATCTGTCCGACGGAGAGGTAATTCGCCGCCCGCCAGTAGCGGTCGAGCAGGGTAAATTCGGGTGACGCAGGGGAGTAAGACATGCGGGTTCCTCCTGATCGTTCAGCTAAAAGATGTCTTAACCCTAATAGAGAATCCTCGGAACGACCAGGCAACCGCCCAATAAAAAAGGCCCCGCCATGCGGAGCCTTTTTATCAATGGCGCTGAATTACTTGCCGACGACGAATGCGGTTTCCCGTCCTTCATCGTTGGCCGCCATCGGGGTGACCGGCGAGTAGTCAAGCTGGAGAATACGGCTGGTTTCAGCTAACACTTTTTCTGTCAGCGCCACGTCGCCGTTCAGCTTACGACCCCAGGAGGGGACTACCGCACGGATTTTGTTCTGCCATTCCGGCGAAGCCATCTGCTCAGGACAGACCTTGTGCAGCAGCTCCAGCATGATCGGTGCTGCCGTAGACGCGCCCGGCGAGGCACCCAGCAGAGCTGAAATCGTACCATCCTGTGAAGCGACGACTTCGGTGCCCAGACGCAACACAGCGCCCTCTTTCTCATCTTTTTTGATGATCTGCACACGCTGACCGGCTGTGACAAGGCGCCAGTCCTCCTGTTTCGCCTGCGGCACATAGGCACGCAGCGCGTCCATACGGTCGCGGTCACTTTGCAGTACCTGATCCATCAGGTATTTCACCAGATCAAAGCTTTTCAGCCCGACTTTAACCATCGGCAGCATATTGCTGCTGTTCAGCGAGGTGAACATATCCATCAGCGAACCCTGCTTCAGGAACCGGGTCGAGAAGGTGGCGAACGGGCCAAACAGCAACACCTGCTTGCCATCCAGCACGCGGGTGTCGACGTGTGGCACGGACATGGGTGGCGCACCCACGCTGGCTTTGCCGTAGACCTTGGCCATGTGCTGCTCAACAACCTGCGGGTTTTCCGTGACCAGGAACGAACCACCTACCGGGAAACCGGCGTAGCCGTTGGCTTCCGGAATGCCGGCCTTCTGCAACAGCGGTAACGCCGCGCCGCCAGCTCCGATAAATATTTTGCCTGCGGTCAGCGTGCGACGCGTGCCGCTGTTCAGACACTGCAGCGTGACCTGCCAGCGACCATCAGCCCGCTTTTTCAGCTCACGCACTTCCTGACGGAGACGCAGCTGGAAATTCTCTTTCTTCTCTAACGTGGCGATTAACTGACGGGTGATTTCACCGAAGTTCACATCGGTGCCCATCTCCGTCCAGGTCGCAGCCACTTTCTGGCTGCGGTCACGGCCATTCATCACCAGCGGGATCCAGCGGGCAATTTGCTGCGGATCTTCGGAGTAGGCCATGCCACGGAACAGGGTGCTTTTCTGCAGTGCCTGGAAGCGCTTGCGCAGGAAGTCGACGTTGTCGTCACCCCAGACAAAGCTCATGTGCGGCGTACTGTGAATAAAGCTTTTAGGATTGCGCAGATTGCCTTTCTGGACCTGATAAGCCCAGAACTGGCGGGAAATCTGGAACGATTCGTTGATCGTTATCGCTTTGGAGATGTCGATGCTGCCATCGGTCTGCTGAGGTGTATAGTTCAGCTCCGCCAGCGCCGCATGACCGGTGCCCGCGTTATTCCAGCCATTGGATGACTCTTCGGCCACACTATCGAGCCGCTCCACCATTTCGATGGACCAGTCCGGCTCTAACTCCTGCAGCCATGCACCGAGGGTAGCGCTCATCACACCAGCACCAATCAGCAGCACGTCAACGTCTTTGCGCTCCTGCGCGGTAATAGTGGTGTCCTTTGCCATGGCACTCATCGCGAGCGCAAGGTTTACAGCTGAATTGCTCATGAGGCGACATCTCCTCTTCTGTTGACCTGAAGCCCAACAGTTTCGCAGGCGAAATAGTCACGCTTCTTACGAGCGCGTTGCGCTATTTCTCAAAGGTTAAGTCTCAGGTATAGGGTTAAAGCGGTGATAACGCGTTAACTGAACGTTATGCTTAGTCATCTGAATATAACATTCTCGCATCTGAATTAAACATTAGTTTATTTTTTAAATGCAGAAATGATTCAGCATAAGAATTAATCATCAGGCTCAGTGGCGTATTAGCGTTTTTTTAGAGTTAAGTCAGTGAGTTAACTGAAAAGCCATGTTGCGGAAAAGCCCCATGCTGGTGCAGTGGCGGAAAGGATGCGAACAGTGCGGAATTATTTAATTAGCTGAAATTTAGCGATTTATTATGCAACTAGGAATAACAGGAATCGAGAGCAGAGAGCCTTAACGCCCTCTGTTGTAAAAATAATGTTACATTTTTGTGAGTCTTAAAATGCGTCCGCACCCGCGCACGCATCGGATTCACTTATGACTGATTCGCGCTGGCAGGGAGCTTTTTCAGACTTATCGCCATGCGGTTATACGTGTTCATCAGGCCAATTGCGATGTTCAGATCGACAATCTCTTTTTCACTGAAGTGGACTTTCAGTGCGTTATAACGAGTGTCTGGCGCGCCCTGCTGAGCAATCAGTGTCAGGCATTCAGCCCAGTGCAGGGCCGCCTTTTCTTTATCACTGAACAGCGTGCCGGATTCATGCCAGACAGATGTCAGTACGATCTTATCCCAGCTCATACCCGATTTATTTAGCGCTTTGGTATGTATATCAATGCAGTAGGCGCAGCCGTTAATCTGGGATATGCGCAGGAACAGCAGTTCCAGTAAAGTGAGCGGCAGATCGGTTTGCGCCAGATAACTGTATACGCCGCCCAGCGCTTTCATGCCTGCCGGTGCTGCACTGTGAAAATCAATACGTTCGCTCATCTTGTTGCCTCCTGGGGTTGATGAGGCGATTTTCGGCCTTTCAATGGAGCAGATAAAGTGCCAAAAAATGAGAGTCTGACTGGTCCATCACCGTTTTCTACACTCACACTGCGGCGTGGCACTTCACGCGGCCTCAGCGAGCAATTGCGCCAGCTGATTGAACAGGCGATTGGTGAAGGGCGTTTACAGCCCGGCGCACGTCTGCCCTCCTGCCGCGATCTGGCGGCGCAGCTTGGCGTAGCGCGCGGCACCGTTCGTGCCAGCTATGACATGCTGGTTGAGGGTCAGTTTCTGCAGGCCAGAGGCGCGGCGGGCACCTTTGTCAGCGCATTACTACCGCTAAAACCGGCTGGTGCTAATACTGAACGTTTGCTACTGGAGGGCGCAGAAGAATATGACGCGGCACCGCTGACCTTTCAAATGGGCATTCCGGCCAGCGATGCATTCCCGGCGAAAGTCTGGCTGCGCATTCTCCAGCGTCATGCGCGCATGCAGGCCAGCAGAGCGGCCAGCTATCCCGATCCGCGCGGTAGCGTAGCGCTGCGTCAGGCGCTGGTGGCCTACCTGGCGGTGGCACGCGGCCTGCGCTGTCAGGCGGACCAGATCATTATCACCAGCGGTTATGCGGGCGCGATGGGCCTGATTGGGCTGGCGATGGATTTTCAGGGAAAAACAGCCTGGCTGGAAGATCCCGGCTTCTGGGTGGCACGTCGCGCGGTTGAAGCATTGCATGTCACGCCGGTTTCCGTACCAGTTGATGCTGAAGGGCTGCAGGTGGAGGCCGGGATTGCCCGCGCGCCGGATGCCGCTTTCGCGCTGGTCACCCCGGGACAGCAGGCGCCGCTTGGCATGACCATGAGCCTGGTACGCCGCCATGAATTGCTGAACTGGGCCAGCCGGGAGCAGCGCTGGATTATCGAAGATGACTATCTCGGCGAGCTTCAGCCCGGCAACCGTGCGGCTCCGGCACTCGCAGCACTCGATAGCGAGGGGCGGGTGCTGCACATCGGTACCTTCAGCAAGACGCTGACGCCGCAACTGCGGCTGGGTTTTATGGTGGTTCCGCCCGCGCTGACGTCGCGCTTCAGCGAGGTCTGCGCGTTGCTTTCGCCTGCATCCTCAGGATTGTTGCACAACGCGGTGGCGGAGTTTCTGCGGGAAGGTCACTTTATGCGGCATCTTCGGCGCATGAAGCGCATCTATCATGAGCGACTGGAACAGATGATCGCGGCGCTCCATCCTCACTTTCCTGACCTGCAACGTGCCGGGCTGGCGGTGATTGTCCGCTTACCCGCCGGTACGCCGGATGAGGCCATTGCGCAGCAGGCGGTGGAGTGGGGCATGGCACCTTCGCCGCTGTCGATCTGGTATCAGCAGGCCGATCAGCGCGGTGCGGGTCTGGTGCTGGGTGCGGCACATCTGCCGCGTGAAGGTTACGCGCGCAGCGCCGAACGGCTAAAAGCCCTGGTCGATGCGCAGGCGGTCAGCCTCTGAACCAGCGACGCCAGACAAAGCGGATAACAAAAAACTCTATGGCGCCCAGCAGCAAAAACCAGACGCAAAACACCACCGTGTAGAGCTGATTCAGATCCTGTATATGGAACATCTGCAACAGATGCTGCGCCACCGTCACGCTAAAGGCGGGCGCGGGCAGCAGCAGCGCCGAGAGAAAACCCAGCAGCAAAATGCCGCCGGGCACGATCAACGTTTCAAAAGGGTTATTCATAACCGGTATCCCATATTTATCAGCCAGGCATTTTCCGGTAATCGGAGACAGGGTTCAATGGTGGCGTGCGGCAATACGCGCCCAGGGCACATTGCAGGGCAAAGGAAACGGCCAGAAAAGGCTTTGCCACCATCGACTTAGCGCCATTCATAGCGAATGATAAGAGTTATAGCCTTTGCTATACTTAAATCCCTGATTTTACTGTCTTTTTATCTTGAGGTTTGCGTGGTAGACTGCGCCCACTTTTTCATAACTGAACACTTTGTGTGGTGAATTCAGCGTGAATTGCCGCTTTTTCGCCCCAGGTGAATAAATCATGACCTTTATTGCCACTTTAATTCTTGCGCTGGGTATGTCGATGGACGCGTTTGCCGCTGCGCTGGGCAAAGGTGCCACATTGCATCGTCCTGGTTTTAAAGAAGCGCTGCGTACCGGTCTGATCTTCGGCTCTATTGAAGCGCTGACCCCACTGATTGGCTGGGCGCTTGGCCTGGCCGCCAGCCGTTACATCATGGCGTGGGATCACTGGGTTGCCTTCACCCTGCTGGCATTTCTGGGTGGCCGTATGATGATGGAAGGTTTTCGTCAGACAGCCGTCGCAGAACCTTGTGAAGCCCCGCAAAGTCACGGCTTTATGGTCCTGGCGACCACCGCCGTCGCGACCAGCCTGGATGCGCTGGCGGTCGGTGTCGGTCTGGCTTTCCTGCAGGTGAACATTCTCACTACTGCGCTGACCATTGGTGCTGCCACCACGGTGATGGCGACGACCGGCGTATTAGTCGGACGCTTTATCGGTCCGGTACTGGGCAAATGGGCAGAAGTGCTGGGTGGCGTAGTTTTAATCGCTGTCGGCTCCACCATTCTGTTGCAGCATCTTGGCTACACTGCCTAGGGCTTTTGCACATAAAAGCGTCATTTTTGTGATCTGGTTCAAATTTATTTGCTGTTAAAACGCACAGAGGCTATACTTTTTCGGTATATCTTCAACTAAATTTGAATCAGGTATTTTATGAAACGCATCATTAAACACGTGTTCCGCGCATACGTTGAGACGTTCAAACACGTGCCGCCGGGTGCCATGTACTAAGTACAGTACCCCGCAAGAAACCCTCGATAATCGCGGTCAGGGATCGACCTGTGATTATCACCTTTTGCTTTTGCTTTCTTCTGAGTAAACCCGCGTTTTTGCACTTCCTGGTGCGTCTAATCTGCTTCTGCCACTCTTCTTGTTGTCTTCGCGCTAAAAACACTTTCTGGCGACAAAATGACGCCTTTTTGCCTCCGTGCTTTATGTGTCGGTTGTGATGTTTTTTATGTTTGGATTAAGCGGCGTCAGGCAAGTTGTCAGGTGATGACTCGTTGCTAATTTGACATTAATGTTTACTCATAATGAGGCTAAATGTTCGCTTTGTGCCAGATTCTAAAGTTGATGCACCCTTAAGAAATGACTAAATCTGATTAGCGATTATTTACTTCCTGAGCCTTCAAGAAAGCGGGGCGACTCGTTGCTCTGCATATGTAGCTATCAATCTCTTCGGTGATTTCCAATCCGCACAGCTTTGCCCATAACAACGTATGAGAAAGAAAAATATCGGCCAGTGTAAAGTTATTACCTGCAATCCATGCTTGAGTGGGGTTAAAGCGAATCTGAGAAATAACTTTATCTGCTTCCTTACTGAGGTAATTCATTATATCCGGCGAACGTTGGTTTTCGGGAGTGAAGACAATATGTTTGAGCAGACCCCAGACGGGGGCTTCCAGATCGGATAGCGTGAAGCTTAACCACGAATTAACGGAGGCTTTTTCTTCAGCGGTTGCGGGATAAATAGAGATGTCTTTATGTTGTTCACACAGGTAAATACAGATCGCTAAGGTTTCACTGATTGACACGTCACCATCGGTCAAAAAAGGAACTTTTCCTAATGGATGGGGTGATTTAACCTCAGAAGCAGGGTTCAAAAGCTCGACTCTGATGGACTCGTAATTCGCGCCCATCTCTTCAAGAGCCCAGAGTACTTTTAATGATCGGCTTTTGGGGTAGGTATAGATCTTCAATTCAATATCCCTTTGTTGTGAAAGAACTTTTATAAGTTAAGTAGGTAGCTCATGTCAAAATTTCCGCTTTTCGCGCATAGCATATATCCCCCGAGGTTAGGTCCACTTTGTGCCAGGACCGAACGCAGGGAGCTGCCTGAGCATAGTAAAACCGGTTGCCATCGGGCTATTTTTCAGGCGATGTAGAGGTTAAGAGAAACCGCCTGAAGTTGACTCAATATTACTGAAAATTCAGTAATATTCTGTATGTCATGCTCATTTCACGGGATTGCAAACCTTGAAGGCGTGATTTTTTTCAAAAATTCCTGCTACAAAATCCATGAATACAATCGCCCGTTTTGGCAAAAGTCGATTGGCAACATAAACAGCCTGAATGGGAACGGGCGACGCAGTGTAACCAGTCAGCAATAATTGTAATTCGCCACTTTCCAGTCCCTCTTTAAACAACCATTCCGGGCCCTGTGCGATTCCAATTCCCGCATTGACAAATTTCTGTATTGCTTCAGGTGAATTGACCCTGAGCCGACCAGAAACAGGAACAGTGATATCCTTAAATCGCCAGGTGGCGCCTGTTGTCAGCAGGGTATAGATCAGACACTCATGTTTTTTTAAATCTTCTGGCGTATCAGGAGTTCCATATTTAGTCAGGTACTTATTACTGGCAACACAGACTCGCTCAAACATGCCAAGCCTGCGGGCATGCATAGCACTGTCTTCCAGGTGGCCAATCCGTATGGCCAGCTCAGCCCCTTCATCAACGAGATTGACATAGCGGTCATTAATCTGCAGGTCCAGTGCCATTTCAGGGTTGCGTTCTAAAAAATCCGGAATGTGCGGAACTAAGAATGTATGAGCCAGTGCTGTGGGGCAGGCAACGCGTAACAGCCCTGTGGGTGTAACATTTTCTCTGAAAGAAGACTCTGACTCTTCGACAGCCTCAAGAATCCGCCTTGTTTCCAGATAATAACGTTCGCCTTCAGGCGTTAATGAGAGCTTGCGGGTCGATCTGTGAAGTAATCTGGTCTGCAAATGTTCTTCGAGGGTTGCTACATGACGGCTAATATTCGGTTGCCCTAAACCTAAATCTCTGCCAGCTGCGGAAAAGCTGCCTGTTTCAACGGTACGGACAAAACATCTCATCAAAAGTAATTTATCCATTCAATTGCTCATTTATGCTTTTAAAGCATGAAATATATTCAAATATACAATCTTATCACTCAGTTTGCATAAGCATATATTGTCTTCCTGTCGGTCATTCGCCGATCCGTTGTTAAAGCCAGCAGGAGATTTTCAGATGTCCAGATTACAAGGCAAGCGTGCACTGATTACAGGTGGAACAAGTGGTATTGGTCTTGAAACAGCGAAGCTGTTTGTTGCAGAAGGTGCACGCGTTATTGTTACCGGGGTTAACCCGGATTCAATTGCAAAGGCGAAAGCAGAACTGGGTTATGAAGTTTTAGTGGTAAGCGCTGATTCCGCTGATGTAAATGCGCAAAAAGCGCTGGCTCACACTGTAAAGGAACACTTTGGTGAGTTGGATATCGCTTTCCTGAATGCAGGCATATCAATGTATATGCCAATTGAAAAATGGACAGAGGAACTGTTCGACCGCATTTATGATATCAACGTCAAAGGTCCTTATTTCCTGATGCAGTCTCTGCTGCCCGTTTTCGCCAGCTCTGCATCAGTGATCTTTAATACATCTGTAAATGCTCATACAGGGCCCGTAAATTCTTCAGTTTACGGCTCAACGAAAGCAGCATTGCTTAACATGTCGAAAACACTATCTAACGAGTTGCTTCCCCGTGGGATTCGTATCAATGCCGTGAGCCCCGGCCCGGTTGATACACCGCTTTATGATAAGGCGGGAATTCCGGTGGAATATCATGATCAGGTGATGAAAGATATCGTTGCAACCATCCCTGCAGGTCGTTTTGGTAAGCCTCAGGAAGTAGCGCAAGCGGTGCTTTATTTCGCCTCTGATGAGTCTGCCTGGACGGTGGGTTCAGAAATCATCATCGACGGCGGCGTTTTAATCTAAGCCACCATAATAAGGTTTACAGTGAATCAAGCCCGCCACCTTTTATAGCGACGGGTTTTGATTTTATGTGGAGTCTGAGATGTCTATCCATTGATCTGCTCAAGGTTAATTAACACTGCCGCAAGTGGGTAATACGTCCGTGAGGGACAATTGCAGAAGTCCGCTTTTCGCTCAAAGCAAACATACATCATTTCATACAGTAATTGCCTTTCTCTGCCACATCTCATCACCGTTTTCTTTAATACATAACCCCTCAATCTCTCACCCCCATCACACCATTAACCCGCCGCCCACCCGATCCCGTCCTACACTGAATTATTCCCCCCAACCAGGAGCAGCGGATGATCCAGAAGCATCGACGAAAACAGGCAGCGATTGTGGCAGGCGTAGGATTAGGTGTAGCGGCCACGCTTTGGGGTATGAAACGCTGGCAGGAACTCAAGCAAACGCCGCCGGTGTCGCCGCGTAGTCATCATGCGGGGCTGGCAGGCTACTTCCAGCAGGTGGGCGACTGGCGCATGTTTACCCGCGTTACACCCAATGAAGATCAGGGACTGCCGGTGGTATTGATTCACGGTCTGGTCATGTCGGGCCGGGCGATGGAGCCGCTGGCACTGGCGCTGGGACGTGACTATCACGTGCTGGTGCCGGATCTGCCTGGCTTTGGGGCCAGTACGCTGCCCGCGTCTGCGCCGGTCATGACGGTGGATCAGCAGGCGGACGCGCTCTGGCTCTGGCTGCAACACAACGGGTTTCAGCGTGCCATCTGGGTCGGTAACGGTTTTGGCTGCCAGATTCTGGCCGCGCTGGCGGTGAAATATCCGCAGGCAGTGGCGGGGCTGGTGCTGCAGGGGCCGACGGTGGATCGCCATGCGCGCAGCCTGACGCGTCAGCTCTGGCGCAGCTGGCGTAACACCGGACTGGAGGGGCATCGCTCGCCGGGTTCGCTGGCGCGCATTGATTATGCAAAAGCGGGACTGCGCCGTGCGTTTGGCACGTTGCGCGTCATGATGCGCGACCACATCGAACATCGCCTCACTTATATCAACGCGCCGACGCTGCTGCTGCGTGGCTCGCGCGATCCGATCTGCCCGGCGCGCTGGCTGGATGAACTCGCCGCGCTGATGCCGCGCAGTGAACGCCTGACGCTGCGCGACGGCACCCATACGCTGCACTACGTCT
>Ga0308167_1001845_pt1 | contig 22166 bp, 33 predicted proteins | sample PhyCR1_2_FD_202138 | JGI IMG/M metagenome (GOLD analysis project Ga0308167, IMG submission 202138) | Phyllosphere microbial communities from UC Gill Tract Community Farm, Albany, California, United States - DLSLRC.R1 | ecosystem: Host-associated > Plants > Phyllosphere > Unclassified | place... | reverse complement strand
TCGCGGCACTCGGCACGGTCGTCCTCGCCGGCGCCAACGACCTGCTCATCGTCGCCACCGGGTTCCTCCTAGCGACCGTGCCGCTCTACGCGTTGATCGGACTGTCCCGATCCCCGGCCGCAGCCGAAGCGACCATAAAGACGTACCTGCTGGGCGCGATCTTCGGCGTCGTGATGGTCTTCGGCATCACCGTCCTCGTCGGTGTCGCCGGCGGCAGCACCTACCCTGAGCTCCAACAGGCGCTGCCACACGTGCCGGCGGCAGCGATCGCGCTCGGATTCATCGGGGTCCTCGCCGGCCTGCTATTCAAAGCCGGAGCGGTCCCGGGACATTTCTGGGTTCCGGATGCTGCCGAGGGCGCCGGTATCGGCATTGCCGCGTTCATCACCACCGTCCCGAAGCTCGGGGCGCTGATCGCACTGGCACGCGTCGTCGACGTCATACCCGGCACCGTGAACGCGCCGCTGCTGGTCGGTGTGCTCGCCGCCGCGAGCATGATCCTCGGCACCCTCGCGGCATTCTGGCAACGCAGCGCCCCGCGACTCCTCGGCTGGTCCACGGTTGGCCAGGTCGGGTTCCTGCTGATGCCCGTCGCCGTCATTGGCGCCGAACCGTCGGCGCGCGCCGCCCTGCTGATGTACCTGGTGTTCTACGCCGTGACCAACCTCGCCCTGTTCGCCGCGATAGCCGCGCTTCCGGGCCGCACGACAATCCCCTCCTGGCGCGGAGCGGCGCGGGAACATCCCGTCATCACCAGTGTCGTCCTCGTTGGCCTGCTGAGCCTTGTCGGGACACCGCCAACCGCCGTCTTCGTCGGCAAGCTCGCCGTGTTTACTGCTACTTGGCAGGGCGGGATGCCGTGGCTGGTGGTCATCGCCGCAGCCGTCTCGGTCGCGTCGCTGTTCTACGCACTCCGTTGGGTGTCAGTGGCCTTCCAAGCACCGACGGAACCTCGGCCTCACCCCGCCGCAGTTCAGCTGCAGGCGGTCACCGCCGTGACGCTCGGTGCGCTGGTCATCGTCGCCGTCGCCAGCAGTCCGCCCCTCTTGCAGTTGTGACACTCTTGGCCGCCAAGCTCCTCGTTGCTGCTTGCGGGATGTCGACCGTTGGCAGACTGAACCCTGCCTTCTTCGCGCGCGCCAACAGCGGGGCTTTGGATCGGTTTTGTGCCCAATGTCTTGCCGCGTTCAGCGTGCTCTTAGGCCACGCACTAATGGCTGCTATGGAGCTCCCTCGCGTTTCCCCTTCGATCGTTCAACGGGACGACCCGGGTGAACCGGTGGATGATCAGCCGCGGTATCGGCCACGCCGTCGTCCAAGGTCCCAATGACCGGGTCCTTCTGCAGGGGTTCGGATCGCGCCGCAAACCAGATGCACGTTCACTCCGAACTACCTGGGAAGCACACGCCATCACGGCACCCGTCGGAGGAGACCCCATCATGACCAGCACCGCAGCAACTGCCCGCACCGGGTACGGCCGCACCCTGACTCAGAAGGGCGCCCTCGTCTTCGGAGTCGTGTTCCTCATCGTCGGCATCGCCGGCTTCATCCCCGGACTCACGATGGACATGGGCTCGATGTCCGTCGCCGGCCACGGCTCGATGGCGATGCTCCTCGGCCTGTTCCAGGTGTCCGTCCTGCACAACATCGTGCACCTGCTCTTCGGCATCGTCGGCCTCATCGCCGCCCGCACCGCCGTCGCAGCTCGGCTGTATCTCCTGGTCGGCGGCATCGTCTACGCCGTCCTGTTCATCTACGGCCTGTTCACCGCCGGCATGATGGGCGGCGCGAACTTCGTCCCCCTCAACAGCGCCGACAACTGGCTGCACCTGATCCTCGCCGTCGCGATGATCGTCCTTGGCATCGTGCTGCCTCGAGCCGGTGCCACCCGACGCGCCTGATCGACGCATCAGCCGGTAATGGCCGCGTCCCCGCACTGGGGACGCGGCCATTGCCCGTTCCGGAGCCTCCATCAGTCCTCGGCCTGTGAGCCCGACGGGCTCGACGCTCGTCTGCTCTCCGGCGCATCCGGTGGTGCGCAGTCCGCTCCTTCGCCTACTATCTTCGTGTGCACGTAGATAAGCAGCCCTGCGGGCTTAGCCCGGAGTCGGAGTACGTCGAGCTGGCGGTCGAGGTGTTCGCGATGCTCGCGGACGCGACGCGGGTGAAGATCATCCTCGCGCTTCGCAGCGCGGAGGAGATGTCCGTGAACCACCTCGCGGACGTCGTGGACAAGAGCCCGGCCGGGGTGTCGCAGCACCTGGCGAAGCTCCGCTTGGCGCGCATCGTGTCGACGCGTCGTGAGGGCACGACGGTGTTCTACCGGCTGACCGATGAGCACGCGTCGGAGCTCGTCATCGACGCCGTGAAGCAAGCCGAGCACGCGATCGGTGCGGCCCCGCACCACCGTGTTGAGGCGGCAAGCGCGTGAGCAACCACACCCATCAGCACCATAGCTACGAGCACGAGCACGAGCACGAGCACGAGCACGAGCACGAGCACGAGCACGAGCACGAGCACGAGCACGAGCACGAGCACGAGCACGAGCACGACCACGACCACGACCACGACCATAGTCATCCTCATGGTGGTGTGAAGGGGTTCCTCTACGACCTGTTCGTGCCGCACACACACGACGCTGCGGACTCGATCGATGACGCGATGGAGGCCAGTACCGCTGGTGTCCGCGCGCTGAAGATCAGTCTGTTCATCCTGCTCGGCACCACCGTGCTGCAGGCCGTGATCGTCGCGTTCACGGGATCGATCGCGTTGCTGGCCGACACGATCCATAACTTCGCGGACGCGCTGACCGCGGTGCCGCTGTGGATCGCGTTCGTCCTCGGGCGCCGCGTCGCCAACAAGCGCTACACCTACGGGTACGGGCGGGCGGAAGACTTGGCGGGCATGTTCATCGTGTTCGTCGTCGCGCTCTCCGCCGTCGTCGCAGGCTGGCAGGCCATCGACCGGTTCATCCACCCACGCCCAGTCGAGAACCCATGGCTGCTCGTCGCGGCCGGGGTGATCGGATTCGCCGGCAACGAGATCGTCGCGATCTACCGCATCCGAGTCGGTCAGAAGATCGGTTCCGCGGCGCTGGTCGCCGACGGCGTCCACGCTCGTCTCGACGGGTTCACCTCGCTCTCCGTCGTTCTCGGCGCGGTCGGTGTCCTCCTCGGCTTCCCGTTGGCGGATCCCATCATCGGCCTGCTGATCGCGATCTCGATCCTGATGCTGCTGTGGGGAACAGTGAAGTCCATCGGTGCTCGACTCATGGACGCCATCGACCCGGACCTCTACTCCCGCGCCGAGCACGCACTCGAGCACGCCGACGGAGTGCAGGCGGTGCGGGACCTCCGACTCCGCTGGATCGGACACCGCCTGACCGGCTCCGCGACCATCGAGGTCGACACCACCGACCTCAACGCGGCGTCGCACGTCGCGGAGCACGCGTCCGAGCACCTGCACGAAGCGATCGGGAACGTCGACGCGTTCACGATCACTCCGACGAGCCATCACCACTGAGCATCACGAAAGGAAGCAGCATGTCCGTCGTCAAGATCAACGCGATCACCGTCCCCGAGGGCAAGGGGGCGGACCTCGAAGCCCGCTTCGTCGGTCGGAACCACGACGTGGAACAGCAGCCCGGGTTCGAGAGTTTCCAACTGCTCCGCCCCGTGCACGGCGAGAGCCGCTACTTCGTTGTCTCCACCTGGGCAGACGAGGACGCCTACCAGGCGTGGCGGGCCGGGCAGGCCGGCGCGCACCACGGCGGCAGTAACCCGGTCGCCACCGGTGCCGAGCTGCTTGAGTTCGAGACCGTCGTCCTCTGACACGAGGTGCGCTCGGAGCACCCGGGAGAAGCGCGGCACTTCGCCTACTTCTCCCGGGGCCCGGCCGCCATCGACGCGAGCACGAGCTCCGGCGAAGTAGTAGATCGGCACTCGTCAGTGCAAAGGGCTAGCTGAATGTCCGCCGGTCGTGCCAAGATGGTCCTGCGTTCATAGTGCGCGCCCACAGCCGGTCCTCTGGATCGGCTTTTTTCATGCCTGACCGCTCCGCTACTCTGAGACCCGCTCGGCACGCGTCTGCCCGGAATCTCCCCGGTGTCGTATCCGCTCTGTACGCTGACGCTCAAGACAGCACGAGGCTGTCTCCGGCCGGCACTTTCGGGACCGGCTTTTTTCATGCCCTGATCTGACTCGGGCATCCGGGGGAAGCGCTCAACGCTCCTGCCCGCCGTCGCACCTTGTTGCGCGTCGGCACTCTCATGCCCCCACCCGAAGCCGGGTGGGTTCTGGCCGCATCTGGCCAACCCCGAAGGAGGCATCATGCCCATCGCCGACACGGTGGACATGCTGATGGCATCCGGTGGTACCGCTGCCCTGACTGGCGTCATCGCCGTCGTCGGTGGCGTGCTCAGTGTCGTCCTGTCTAAGCAGGTCGTCGCACTGATCCAGCACGTCATCGATGTCATCGACGACCGCACGCTGGCCAGGGATCCCGAGCGCGCTCGCATCGTCGCAGAACTACGTCGAGCACGCCGCGGAACAGAAGTAACCGCCGGTTCAAAAAGCCGTCCCTCATTCGGTCAGGAGAGCTCCGTTGGTGAGGAGCTTCGTTCGGTGTCGTCGTTTTCGCTCCACTCCGCGTCGTGATCTCGTTCTGGCAGGCAATCGACGTCGTTTCGGCAGCGATCAGCAGGTTGGCCCGTGACCGGCACGTTCGTCGCGACGCGTGCGCCGCACGAGGAGCACAGCGATGTATCCGCCGGCAAGGGCAGCGATGACTTGCAGCGCGCTGACCGCCCCGCCGAGGCCCTGCAGGAGTGCGCCGATGGGGTCCTTTTCATTGACGGGTGCTGCGGCGATGAGGACGAGTGCGACTGCCAGGAATGGTCCGCGAAGGCGGCACGCTGCGGGCCTGCCCCATCGCGGTGTGAGACGGATCGCCAACGCGATCAGTGCCAGGGTGCCGCTGACTGCAACAGCCCACAGACCAAGTGGCGTCCCCACTTGCCTGGCCCATATTCCCGCCGCGACAACCGCCAGCGCGATGGCAATCCAACGCCAGGCGCGACGCGGCCGCACTCTCCTGCGCTTGGCTTCCCAGGTTCGACAACTTGTCACAGCGATACCTCCGGGGGTATCCTAAAGGTGTTGAGCGAGAGGAACTTCCGATGAGCGTTGCTGTGGATGCCACCCAGAAGCCGGTCTTGAATCGTCTGCGCCGTGCGCGTGGGCAGTTGAACGCGGTGATCGACGCCATCGAGAACGGCGGCAAGTGCCGTGACGTGGTGATCCAGCTCGCAGCCGTGTCCAGTGCGCTTGATCGTGCCGGATTCCAGATCATCTCGACTGCGATGCAGAAGTGCGTCACTGATGAGCAGGACGAGTCCGACCCGATGACGGTGGCGGAGCTCGAGAAGCTCTTCATGACCCTCGCCTGACCATTCAGGCCGGTCGTTCATCGACCCCGCCTGGATTAGTACCTAATCCGCTCGCGGCCGCCTGCTGGTCGCGAGCCTCATCGGTGTGCCCCGCGGGGCCCGAGCAGAAGGAGTCGACCATGTGTCGTGCAGTGACGTGCAAGAAGTGCGGGAAGGCGTCGTGGGCCGGTTGCGGCCAGCACGTGGACCAGGTGATGCGAGGTGTTCCAAAGTCGCAGCGATGCCAGGGGCACCAGAACGAACCGTCTTCGGGCGGGTTCTTCTCCCGCCTGTTCGGGAAGGCCTGATCATGGCGATCCCGGAGGTGTCGGTCGATGACCTCGACGTCCTCGTGGACCGGACGGTCCTCGATGTGCGGGAGCCGGATGAGTACGCCACAGGGCATGTTCCTGGCGCGCGGAACGTGCCGTTGGCGAGTGTGTGGGAGCGCGCTGACGAGCTGCGCACGGCCGGGCCGGTGCACGTGATCTGTCAGAGCGGTCGGCGCAGCGCGCAAGCCACGGAAGTGCTGTGGGCAGCGGGTGTTGAGGCGGTCAACGTGGTCGGTGGGACGTCGGCGTGGGTTGCGGCGGGGAAGCCGGTCGAGCACTGATGGAGCACCGGCATCAGCTCCTGATTCACGCGTTCGCGGAGGAGCCGGGTGTCCTCACGGCTGCGTTGCGAGTCGCCCGGCGCGCAGTGCAAAGCCTCGGATCAGACACGAGCGTGCAGGTCATCGTGCAGGGCGGCGCGGTTCGCGGGCTGGTGACGGATAGTGCGCATCTGGATGATCTGCTGACCACGATCGCTGGGTCCGGTGTCGACGTGTTGGCGTGTGCGAACAGCATGGAGCGTGTCGGTGTCGCAGCTGAGGCGCTATTGCCTGATGTGGGGACGGTGCCGGCGGCGGTGACGTACTTGACGCAGCAGCAGTGGGCTGGCGCTGCGTACGTGCGGATCTGATGCTGATCGGTGTCGCCGCGTTCGGGCTCTTCGTGGGCGCGGTCCTCGGCCTGGTCGGTGCGGGTGGCGCGATCATCGCCGTCCCGGCGCTGGTGTACGTGATCGGGGTGCCGGTCACGGAAGCGATGTCCACGTCGCTGGTGATGGCGGCGAGCTCCTCCGTCGCAGCTGTCCTCCCGAGGCTGCGGCACGGTATCAAGTGGCGAATTGCTGCGACGGTCGGTGCTGTCGGGATCCCGGCAGCGTTTCTCGGTACCGCGGTGAACGCGGCGCTGCCGCAACACGTGGTGCTCCTCGCGTTCGCGGCGTTGATGATCGCCGCGGGCGTCCAGATGCTCCGGCCCCGCCCGACCGCATCGGGCGAGCTCCTCGCGAGGGGTCGGTGGGTGTGGCGGGGGCTCCTGGTCGGCGTCGGGGTCGGGTTCCTCACGGGACTGCTCGGTGTCGGCGGCGGCTTCATCATCGTGCCGGCGCTGGTGCTGCTGCTGAACCTGCCGATTGGTGCCGCAATCGGCACCTCCCTGGTGATCACGATCGTCAACTCCATCGGCGGCGTCGCCGCGCACGCCGGGTCAGGATTTGTGGACTGGCCCCTGACGATCGCGTTCGCCGTCCCCGCGTTCGCAGCTTCCCTGATCGCGGCACGCTTCGCTGCCCGCATCAGCGGTAAGGCCCTGCAACGGGTGTTCGCAGCTCTCGTCCTCGCGATCGCCGTCCTCACCGTCGTCCGCACCGTGCTGACATGGTGAGCATGGGCCGTCGCATCATCCCCGGAGCGGCCCTGCTCACGGCGGTCGGGTTGCCCGCGGGATGCGCTCCAAGCGATGAGCTTGCCGTGCAGTACGGCGCCGGCGCTGGCGCCGAGGCGTTGGGGCAGCATCAGGTGATGACCCGGATCCCTGTTCCGGAGCGGGGCGCACCGGTCATGTTCTCCGCCCCGGAGGTGGGTGAGGAACCATCGACGCGGCGGCGTTCCCGCCCGGCGGTTCGTGGCCCAGCACGACGTCCCGTACCCGAATGTCCTCGATGCACGGGACGCGCCGGTCCGGACCGCCTTGCAGCGCTCGATCACAGCGAACGCGACCCCCACCACGGTGATCCTGGACCAGGACGGGCGCGTTGCCGCACGCATCCTCGGCGCCGCGACCAGCACCCAGCCCATCACCGCGATCGCCGCCGCATCATGACCGCGTTCTGACACCGCCCGCCAGTAACGCACGCCGGACCATCAACGCCGGACCGCCAGTGCGGCGACCTTCATCAGATCAGGAGCGCACCATGTCCAACTCTTCCCGTCACGACAGCGACGTCGTCGGTGTCACCCGCGGATCCCTGATCACGCTCGCGGTTGGCGCCGCGGTCTTCGCGGCTTCAATTGCCGCTGCCGGCACCATCTGCTTCGCCTGCTTCAATCCGGCTTTCCCCAGCTGAGCGAAGCCGGGGCCGCTGCACAAAAGAGGGGCTGCAATCCGACGCAATCGGATTCCAGCCCCTCTCGTTTGCTCACCTCGTCTGGTCAGGCGGTGGGCTCGGACGCCGGCTGTGCTGGCTCGAGGGCGCGGACTTGCGCGATGAGGTCCTCGAGCGCCGGCGCGGGCAGTGCGCCGGCTTGCCGGAACACCAGTTGCCCATCACGGAACGCCATCAGTGTCGGGATCGCTGTGATCCCCGCCGCTGCAGCGAGATCCTGCTCAGCCTCCGTGTCGACCTTGCAGAAGGTTACGTCCGCGTGCGTCTGGGATGCCTGCTCGAAGATCGGCGCGAACATCTTGCAGGGCCCGCACCACGAGGCCCAGAAGTCGACCAGCACGATGCCGCCGCCCTCGATCACCGGCTGCAACGTCGCCGCGGTCACCGCCTGCACGCTCACGCTGCGACCTCCTCATCGTGGCCCGGGCAGCGCTGCGCCGCCGGGACGTCCCACAGGGCGTCCTCGACGTGCTGGCCGCAGCCACCCCACGTCTCTTTCCCGCACTCGTCGCAGGTCACTCGAAAGCACATCACGGCTCCTTTCCGCTCGCCAAGATACCCCTAGGGGTATCATCAGGCAAGACTCCCGCGTGCAGCCGGTCGTCGAGCGCCTTATCTCGACAGGGTGGACAACATGATACCCCTGGGGGTATCGTCTGATTGGTTCCGATCGAAAGGGGAAGTCATGCTGCTGGAACGCTTCTACGACGAGGACCTCGCGCAGGCGAGCTACCTCATCGGATGTCAGGCCACTGGAGAAGCGGTGGTCGTGGACCCGCGCCGCGAGGTGCAGGTCTACCTCGACACCGCCGCGAAGAACGGCATGCGGATCGTCGCGGTCACCGAGACCCACATCCACGCCGACTACCTCTCCGGCACCCGCGAGCTCGCCCACGTCACCGGCGCCGAGGCGTACGTGTCGGGGGAGGGCGGCGTCGACTGGCAGTACGGGTTCGATGCGACCCGACTGTTCGACGGCGACGTCATCCAGGTCGGTAACATCCGGCTCGCCGCTCGGCACACGCCCGGCCACACTCCCGAGCACCTGGTGTTTCTCGTCACCGACGGTGCACTCACCGATGACCCGGGCTACCTCCTCTCCGGCGACTTCGTCTTCGTCGGCGACCTCGGCCGACCGGACCTTCTCGACGAAGCAGCAGGCGGTAAGGACACCCGCTTCCAGGGGGCGCAGGACCTCTTCGACAGCCTCAAGAACGTGTTGCTGGCGCTACCGGACCACGTGCAGATCCACCCCGCGCACGGCGCTGGGAGCGCCTGCGGGAAGGCGCTCGGGGCGATTGCGTCAACCACTGTCGGCTACGAACGCCTCTACACGTGGTGGGGTCCCTACCTTGCCGCCGACGACCGCGACGGGTTCGTCCGGGAACTCCTCGACGGCCAGCCCGACGCGCACGCCTACTTCGCCCGCATGAAGCGCGAGAACCGCGACGGCCCCGCTGTCCTCGGCCCGCTCCCGAACCTCGAAGCCGTCACCGCGCAGGATGCTGCCGCCCGTGCCGCCGATGGCGACGCGGTCCTGGTTGACACGCGTGCCGCTGCGGATGTTCGGGCCGGCACCGTGCCCGGCGCTCTCGCGATCCCCGCAACCGGCAAGACGGCCGCCTGGGGTGCATGGGCGATCGACCCCGAACGCGAGCAGCGGCCACTCCTGCTGCTCGTGGAGGACCACGAGCAGGCTGAGCACGTGCGGGACCACCTGATCCGCGTCGGCATCGACACCACCGCCGGCTACTTCACCTCCCTCGACGGCATCGAGACAGCACCATCCGAGACGATTGCACCGGACCAGATCGCGGACCTCGACGAACCGTTCCTCCTCGATGTGCGGGAGATGAGCGAGTACCACGCCGGCCACATCCCCGGCGCCACGCGCATCGGCGCGGGCCGTGTGCTTTGGGAAACCAGCCGGCTCCCGAGGGACCGCACGATCGTCAGCTACTGCCAGAGCGGCGCCCGCAACATCGTCGCCGCGCAGGCGCTGCGCCGTGCAGGATTCCCGGTCATCGAGGTCGATGGCAGCTACCTCGGCTACGCCCGCATGCAACAGCACGCCAACGCCGGAGCGGAACGGTAGGCGCACCCGACATTCAGCATCCGGTACCAGGCAGCCCCTCAGCTCTGACCCGCAACGGCGTCAGGGCTGAGGGGTTCTGTCGTGTGCGGAGCGCTTCGTCGCCGGTCTGCCGTCGAGGCGTGGTTGCTGCCGTACGGTGTCGAATCGTGTGCCGGCGCGCAGCACGACAGACTGGACGGTGGTGCGCCGAGGGCTGGTTAGCCCTGCAACTGACTGGGTGCGCCGGAACGGAGGTGCTGTGATCCTGGCTGCTGGCATTCCGAGCCCACCCGTTAACGGGTTCGCGATCGGACCGTTCGAGGTGCACTACTACGCACTGTGCATCCTCGTGGGCGTCGTCATCGCCTCCTGGGTCACCACAGCCCGACTCCGAGCCGTCGGCATCAACGGCGGCACCGTGATCGACATCGCGATCTGGGCCGTCCCGATCGCGCTCGTCGGCGGGCGGCTTTACCACGTGTTCACCCACCCCGGGGACTACTTCTTCCCCGGCGCGAACCTGTGGAACGTGATCGCGATCTGGGAGGGCGGACTTGCGATTTACGGCAGCATCCTCGCCGGCGTCCTCGGCGTCTGGATCGGCTGCCGCCGCACGAACACCCCGTTCGTTGCCCTCGTCGACGCGCTCGCGCCAGGGATGCTCTTCGCGCAAGCGTTCGGCCGTCTCGGCAACTACTTCAACCAGGAACTCTTCGGCGACCGCACCACCCTGCCCTGGGGACTGCAGATCCACACCAGCAGCCCAGCGTTCCCCGCAGGACTACCCGCCGACACCCTGTTCCAGCCACTCTTCCTCTACGAGCTGCTCTGGGACGCAGCCGGCGGTGCGCTGATTCTGCTGCTTGGCAAGCGCCTTCGACTGCCGCGGGGTGTTCCGATCGGGCTGTACTTCCTCTGGTACGGCGCCGGGCGCGCGTACCTCGAGACTCAGCGCCTCGACCCCACCGAGTTGGTCCTTGCGGGCATGAAGTTCAACACCATTGCCGCGATCACGTCCGCACTCGTCGGACTCGTCATCGTTCTCCTCGCCGTTCGGCGATCGCGACGACTGAATGACGGTTCTGGCCTGCTCATCGATGCAGCAGGCAAGAGCGCCAAGCCGCAGCCCGCGGACCACTCTCTGCGATGAGAGGGCCGCGCCCCGAGTAGCCAACTCGCGCGGAAGCATCATCGCCGGACGGTTCGCAGCCGGTTCGGGTCCTAGCCTGACTAGCTCTGGCTGAGGTCAACGGGCCCCGCTGACGGTGAGGATTGGCACTGTGGTGTGATCGGAACCGCACGGACGCCCAGGGGTAGGGAGGGACGCTGGTCCGATGTTCCTGCAGGTCGGTTTCGAATCAGACACGGATGCGCTCGCGTGGCTGCGCGACGGCTTCGAACCAGAGACGCCCATGGCAGCCCCTGGTTCGCACCAGCCGGACGATCACGCGTGACGCTGGCGCGCCGGGATTGAGCTGGAGGATCAGTCCGTCCAGACCGATGTTGCTCCGGCGTGGCCGATGATGATGACCTCGATCATCGAGACGACCCCAACGACGATCAGCAGCACCGGCCCGATGATGTTGATCGCGCGGACGGCGCCACGACCGGCGATGCGGTCGGTGCCGTACCGGTGCCACGCCCACCAGAGCACCAGAAACGCAAACACGGCGACCGACCACGGGAGCATCCCGTCAGCGAGTTCCGTGTGTCGTTCTAGGAGCGCAGTCTCCTTCTCCCGGTGCTCCAACCACTCACCTGACTGCGTCGCCAACGGCACGGACGCCAGCGCGACCAGGCCGATGATGGGCGCTCCGACAGCGAGCCAACGGCGCGCCCGCGGCCACACAGCGACGATGATTGCGGTGAGTGCTGCGACGGGAACCGCGACGGAGGTGAGGTGGACGAAGAGGGGATGCAGCGGGATCCCGCCGAACTGCCAGTCCATGGTGGCCTTTCACGGTCATCGGACGTGCCGAACGTCACGTCGGCAACTGTGCTTACTCAACCGGACGCCTCGCGGAACGGCCATACCCCCGCCGGTGTGACGTGAAATGGCTTCGTACGAGTTCTCACGTGAACGGCCCAGTCCGGGCCTGGTTCGCTGGTGGTCATGAGCCCTTCCGAGCCGCATGTCGGCGAAGCACACGTCGGGGATCTGTCGTCCCGTCTGAACTGGTTGCGCGCCGGTGTCCTCGGCGCGAATGACGGGATCGTATCGACTGCGTCGATCGTGGTCGGCGTTGCTGGCGCGTCGACGTCCGGCGCCGCGATCGCAACGGCTGGTGTTGCTGCCCTGGTTGGTGGTGCGATCTCGATGGCGCTCGGCGAGTACGTGTCGGTCAGTAGCCAGAGCGACAGCCAACGTGCGCTTATCGAGAAGGAACGCACCGAGCTGCGTGACGACCCGGAAACGGAACTCGAGGAACTCACGCAGCTCTGGCAGCAGCGCGGCTTGCAGCGTTCGACCGCCGCGCAGGTGGCTGCCGAACTCACCGAACGCGACCCGTTGGCAGCGCACCTGTCTACGGAACTCGGCATCGACGAGGACGCGGTCGTCAGTCCATGGCATGCCGCGTTCGCATCCGCAGGGGCGTTCGCGGTCGGTGCGATCCTGCCGCTGCTGGCGATCCTGCTACCGCCGGAGAGCATCCGGGTGCCGGTCACGTTCATCGTGGTCCTGATCGCACTCGCCCTCACCGGCGCGACCGGCGCGAAGATCGGCGGCGGCTCCATCCCCCGCGCCACAATCCGTGTCCTCATCGGCGGCGCACTCGCCCTCGCAGCGACCTTCATCATCGGCTCGCTCCTTGGCACCTCAGGAGCCGTCTAACACTGATCGTGCATCGAGGCACCACACTCCCACGCGACAGCCGCCGTGGAGGGCTCACGTCGACCTGATGATGAACCCGAATCATCGTGAGGTCGACGCCAGCTGCTCAGTCGAATAAGCGCAGTCGCCGTCGCCGTCGGATCCGGCACGGTGCCACGGCGGAGCTCCAGGTATGTCGAGGGCAGCGGCCATCACGCCGACGGCGGCGGCATGAGTGAGCGCCGCGATTCGCGCGTCGCGTTCGCGCTGCTGTGCACTCGACCCTGTCGCGCTGGGGAGCACCTGCCAGCCGGGTGGTAGCTGCCTTGAGACAGCGGCGGCAGCGGTGTCGACATCACGATCGACGCAGGTGAGCGGGACGGCGTTCTCCTGCGAGTCGCCGATCCGGGCGACCATGACGACCACCTGCACACTCATCACAGCAGTGTCACACGTTGCCAATCACGGGTGGTGGTGTCGGACGGTGAGCACGATGTTGCCGAACCGGCCCGGACGTTGGAACGCGCGTTGTGCGTCGGCGATCTGGTCGAGCGGGAACGTTTCGGCGACCAGCGGTCGGAGTCCGTCATGCTCGATTGCTGAGATGACCTGGGGAAACACATCGTCGGCCCAGGACGTTGTGCCGACGAGGCGGATGTCTCGAAGGTAGAGGCGGCGCAGGTCCAGCTCGACGATCGGCCCCGCGATCGCTCCGGATGTGACATAGGTGCCGCCGGAGACGAGCGCTTCGAGCACCGAACTGAATCCGGGACCAGCGACGTTGTCGATGACGACGTCGACGCGCAGGTCCCCGAGCGCTTCGATGAGGTCGGCGTCCCGATCGATGACGTCGGTGACGCCGAGATCACGCAGCGGTGCATGCTTCGATGCACTGGCGACAGCCACCACGTCAGCGCCACGACGAAGCGCAAGCTGGACCGCGGCTGACCCCACACCGCCCGCAGCGCCCGTGACGAGGACCCTGCTGCCCCGTCCGATGCCGGTGCGTTCGACCATGTTCTCCGCCGTGCCCGAAGAACACGGGATCGATGCCAGCTCCACGTCTGTCCAATTGGAATCAACGGGGAACGTTTCGGCGGCGGGTACGACCGTGTACTCCGCGAACGCACCGTCGCGGTCCGACCCAAACCACAGCGGTACCCCATTCCGGCGTTGGGTCAGCATGCACGAGCGCACGAGAACGCGGCGCCCCTGCAAGGTCGGCGCCACACCAGCGCCGACGGCTACGACAGTGCCGCAGCCATCGGCGCCTTGGATCAGTGGGAAGACCGTCGCTCCGTTGTACCCACCTGGCTGCTTCGCGCTGATCGGATGCGCATCCGCGGTGCCGCTGCGGACATCACGGCTGTACCAACCGAGCCGCGTATTGATGTCCGTGTTGTTCACTCCCGCTGCGCTGACACGGATCAGCACTTCCTCCGACCCGACAGGAGGAACCGGGACCTGCGTGACCTGCACCATCTCGGGACCACCAATACCGGTCGTCACGACGGCACGCATTGTCTGCAGCTCCGTCATGCTCCACTCCCTACCGGATGTAGTTGCGGATACCCATCGATCAGAGCCTGCGGAGCTGCGGCCGGTGGGGCGCTCTCTGTGGGCGGAGTCGAATCGTCGTAGCGGAGGAACACGACGATCCGATCGTTCGCTTGCCCGACGAAGAGCCCAACGGCACCGTCCTCCCACCCGGACAGATTCGTTGCCCCGGTGCTCTGCAACGCATCCGTCGCCCTCCCGGTGAGCGCTGGAATAGACCCCTTCGGGGCGCTGGGCCGGTCAGCACCCGCGGGCAGGCGAACGAGCGCGGACACGAATCGGCCGTTCCGAGACGCCGATGACCGTAGCCGTTCCGTACCCTGCGGCAGAGTGATACCAGTTCGGGCTTCCACCGTGCTCAGCGGAGTCGCCGTGCACAGCCCGATGCGTAGGCAGTCTCCAAGGGGTCCCGGGTGCGCTGCCCGAGCGACGATCACCCATCCACCGCCGGTGAGCACCGCGACGAGGAGTGCGGACAATGCGGCGAACGCCACCATCAGCTGCACCACTGCGGCGGTCCGGGCCGTAGCCTCACGTCCCACCACGTGTTGAACTGGGGGGAGCTGCTGCACCCGTTCGAGCTCTCGGGCAGCAGCACGAGTGAGGTCAGGCAGAGGCGTGCGTGTTTCTTGGAGTGCGGCGCCTGGCGGGAGCGGTTCGACGGCCAGTGACGAGTCGCGGTGGAACCCACGCATGACAACGGCCCGCGCGGTCGCCTCCATGACGGTCGGCGCCTCGATGGCAACGACGCGTCCTGACTGGCTGACTCGAAACACGGGCATCCCACAACCCTCGCCGTTCCGCCGGAGCTGTGCGGCGACTGATACAGAAACGAAACACAGACACTGAGCTCGCTTTCTCGGCATCGCGACACCTGACGGCGAAGAAGATACGTACGCGCCGCCGCTCGCTGGTGCATACTGGTGGAGTCTTCGGACCCGGCAGTGGGGCTTGCCGAACCCAACCTCGACACTCGTCGACAACAGTCCCTATCTCAGCTGGTCGCGCTTGTGCGCGCCTGAGGTAGGGAGACGACATGGGACAAGCAGCATCGGACGGCCCGGTCGTCGTCGGCGTGCAGGCTGGTCAGGTACGCGACGTCGTCACGGTCGCAGCGCAGATCGCGGAACGCTTCTCTGTTCCTCTCGTATGCGTGACCGTCGACCCGGCGCTCCTGTCAGCCGGGAACCGAGCGGACGGGTCCGAGATCATCGAACCGATCGATCCAGACTCGGCGGACGCCAGGCCGACGGATCTTCCTGACGCGGATCGGGCAGTCATCGACCAGATCGCCGCTGTCCATTCAGCCGAAGTCACGGTGCTGACGAAGGTCGGCGATCCCGGGCGCGCACTGGCCGCGGTCGCCGAAGAGCACGACGCGTTGATGATCGTGGTCGGTACCCAGACCGGTCGGCGGCGGATCACGGAGTTCTTCAACGGGTTGGTCGCGGCGCGGCTTGCGCATCAGCAGCACCGTCCCGTTCTCGTGGTCCCCGTGGACCCGGTGGGGTTCGATGACCCGCTTCCGTGGGATGCGTCATGACGGGTGCACTGGTGCTCCTTCGGCACGGTGAGAGCACCACGAACCAGGCCGGGACCTTCACCGGCCTGGTCGACGTACCGCTCACCTCCCGCGGCGAGGAGCAGGCCCGACAAGCCGGCCGGCTTCTCGCCGCGCACCACGTGATCCCGGACCTGATCCTCACGTCGACGTTGCAGCGGGCCGTGCACACAGCGGACCTCGTCAGTGACGTCCTCGGCCGGGATATCCCGACTACCGCGGTGTGGGAGTTCAACGAACGCAACTACGGCGCGCTCACCGGGATGACCAAGGCGGCAGCTCGCGCTGCGCTCGGTGAAGTCGAGTACATGCGACTGCGCCGTTCCCGGGACGGCCGACCAGCACCGATGCCACTCCGGCAGTGGCTCACCCTTCGGCGGAGCCCAGCCCTGCGGGGCCTTGGCCGGGCGGCGGTCCGGCGGACGGAAGCACTCTCCGACGTCATCACCCGCATCCGTCCGGTGCTGCACGACCGGCTTTTTCCTGCGGTGGCTGCGGGGCGGATGGTGTTGGTCGTCGCGCACGGGAACTCGCTGCGGGCGCTCTGCGCCTGCATAGATGACCTGTCGGATGCGGAGCTGGCGGAGCTGAACCTGCCCACCGGGCAGCCCTTGCTGTACCGGCCGAACGGCGCCGGTTCGTTGCAGCCGCGGGGCGGGAAGTACCTCGACCCTGCATCACACCACGCCGCGGCGCTCGTCGCGGCAGAAGGCGGAACATGACCACCCGAACGGACACCCCGATACTCGATGATCAGCTCCCATCCGACCCCGACGTCGATGTCTCCGACCCGCGACCGGTCACGCGGCCCGTGCACCTGCGCTGGCGCTACCTCGGCCTCGTCGCCGTTGGCGGTGCCGTCGGCACCGCGCTCCGCGACGTCATCAGCAGCCTCCTGCCAGCGGATGGTGGGGTGAGCTGGTCGATCTTCTGGATCAACATCGCCGGCGCGCTGCTGCTCGGTCTGCTCCTGGAAGCGCTCGCGCACCGCGGACCCGACCAGGGCCGCCGCCGCATCCTGCGGCTCCTCCTCGGCACAGGGGCCCTCGGCGGGTTCACCACCTACAGCACCCTCGCCGAGTCCACCTCCGCGCTGTTCTTTAACGGGCATGGCCTTGCGGGCACTGGGTACGCACTTCTGACCATCCTGTCCGGTGCGATCGCGACCGCCTGCGGGCTCGTCGTCGCGTCCTGGATCCGCCCCCGGGAGGTGCGCGCATGAGTCCGCTCTTGGTCCTCGCCGTCGCGTTCGGTGGTGGTGCCGGTGCCGCCGGCCGGTTCCTTCTCGACGGGCTCATCAACACGGGTCGGCAGTTCCGGCTCCCGGTCGGGACGTTGACGATCAACATCACCGGGTCGCTGCTGCTCGGCATCATCGTCGGCGCCGTCACCCACCTCGGTGCGGTGCCGGTTGCGGTCCTTGGCACCGGGGTGATGGGCGGGTACACCACGTTCAGCACCGCCAGCTTCGAAACCGTTCGCCTCGCCCGCAGCGGCCGGATCAACGCCGCCGCCCTCAACGGTCTCGGGATGCTCGTCGTCTCCGTCGCCGCAGCGATCGCCGGAATTCTCCTCGGCGGTGCCCTATGACCACACCAACTCCCGAATCGGAGGCCCTGATGCACTTCGGCGTCACGATCGAGATTCCCCGCGGCAGCGGCAACAAGTACGAAGTCGACCAGACCACCGGTCGCATCCGGTTGGACCGGGCCGTGTTCACCAGCATGGTGTTCCCGCAGGACTACGGCTCGATCGACGACACCCTCGGCGCGGACGGCGATCCACTGGACGCGCTCGTGCTCCTGCCCCGTCCCACGTTCCCCGGCGTCGTCATCGACGTCCGTCCGGTCGGGATGCTGCGCATGGTCGACGAGAACGGCGACGACAAGATCCTCACCGTCCCCAACGGCGACAACCGGTTCGACCACGTGCAGGACGTTGTCGACGTTCCCGAGCACACCCGGGCCGAGATCGAGCACTTCTTCTCCCACTACAAGGAGATCGAGCACGGCAAGCACGTCACCACCAACGGGTGGGCCGACCGTGCCGCCGCGGAAGCAGTCATCCGCACCGCGCAAGAAGCGCACACCCGGCACCCCTGACCGCGGCGCCTCACAGACCGCCGCGGGGAGGCAACTGGCGCCCAGTGATCGCCAGGAGGTCGTCCCTCCGCCTCCCCGCGGCCCAGCCCACACCAGCACTACTCGACGCACGACCCGAACGAAGGAGCGTCACCATGAACGACTACATCAGCGGCACCCACCACCACGGCACACCGCAGGGTGAGTACGTCACCCACCACAACCACCCGGTCGGTATCGAGTCGGTGCATGGCAGCCGCATCCTCGACTCCCGCGGCTACCCAACCGTCCGCGTGTCCCTCGAGCTCGAAGACGGCCGCACCGTCACCGGCGACGCCCCCGCCGGAGCATCCACCGGCGCGCACGAAGCCCGTGAACTCCGCGACGGCGGCACCGCGTTCGGCGGCCGCGACGTCACCCAAGCACTGCACATGATCGACACTGAGATCGCGGGGCTCCTCACCGGCCGATCCTGGATCGCGATCGGGCAGATCGACGCGGCCCTCGCGGAGCTCGACGGCACGAGCGTGTGCGCCCAAAAAGGCCGATCGATAGCGGGTCGGCTTTTCTCATGTCCACTCCAAGCCGTACACTGGAGCTGCCTCGGGTGAAGTGCGTCTCTTCCCCGGATGGCGACCAACCGCGATACGTTCGCCAACACGCAGCAGAACTGAGTAAACAGCCGGACCCCCAGGGCCCGGCTTTTTTCATGCCCAGAAGACGCCACGCACCCTGCGTCGTGCAACCACCACCGCTGAATGACGAAGCTGCGACCCATCCGGCCAGAGGCATAAAGCGCACGACCCTGTCGACACGCACCGACACCACGAACCCCCGCGCAACCCGCGCGGGTCTGGCCGGGCTCGGCCAACCCCTCAAGGAGGACAGCCATGCTCACGACGGACACCGTCATCGAGATGGCGGCGAACTCCGGCGCCAACGCACCCACGCTGATCGCATGCGTCCTGTTCGTCTGGACCGTATCCAGCCACAAGCGCACCAAGCGGGTCGTGAAGATCCTCAACGCAATCGCGCGGGTCTTCAACCGCCGGAAGTAAAAATTGCGCCTGCCGAGTCTGCGGGGAGAGCTCTGTCCTAAAGACGTACCACAAACCTCCGATTCCGCTACAACAGAAAGAAGTCGCCGTGAGGCATCCGTCGCAGCGGCGTGTCTTGTAGCGAAACTCAGTCCCAGAATCTACGCCCCGGTACTACCCACGCCAGTCGAGTTTCGCTACGTTCTTCCCATGGGTCACCTCCTCGGGTACGCGCGCGTGTCCACCACCGACCAGGACGCGTCGCTGCAGATTGACGCGCTCAACGCCGCCGGCTGCTACCGCGTGTTCGTCGACACCATGTCCGGCTCGCTCCAACACCGACCCGAGCTCGACAAACTCCTCGACCAGCTCCGCCCCGGCGACACCCTCGTCGTCTGGCGACTCGACCGGCTTGGTCGATCCATCCGACACCTCATCGACCAGCTGCAGGGCCTCGCCGAGCGCGGGATCGGATTCCGGTCTTTGCAGGAGACCATCGACACCACCTCACCCGGTGGCCGCCTCGTGTTCCACGTCTTCGCCGCGCTGGCGGAGTTCGAACGGGACCTCATCAAGGAACGCACCAACGCCGGCCTCGCCGCCGCCCGTGCCCGCGGCCGCACCGGCGGCCGGCCGTCCCGCCTCTCGGCGGACCAGGTGCGTACGGCGCGCCGGCTCTACGAGCAGCAGGACATGACCGTCGCGCAGATCGGTGATGTCCTCGGCGTCAGCCGCACCACCATCTACCGGACCATCGCCCGCCACCCCGAACCGGTCGCTGCCAGGCGGCCGAAGCCCTCACCGACGATGTAGCCAGTCATGGACGCGAGCGAGCGGTGGCGGATCCTTCGACTGCACGTCGACGACGCCATCCCGCTCGCCGCCCTCGCCCGCACCACGGGCATCGCCGAGCGCACCCTGCAACGCTGGCTCGCCCGCTACCGAACCGGCGGATACCCGGCTCTCGCTGACGGCACCCGTACCGATCACGGCGGCCGACGGACGGCACCGGAACTCGTCCGCCTGGTCGAGGGTCTCGCGCTCACCAGGCCGCGCCCGTCGATCGCCACGATTCACCGTCAGGTCAGCGTCCACTGCGCCGAACGGAGACAGCCGGCACCGTCGTACTCCGTCGTGCGGTCGATCGTGAACGGGCTCGACCCCGGGATGGTGACGCTCGCGCTCGAGGGGCCGGCGTCGTACCGGGACAAGCACGAGCTACTGCTCCGACGTCGCGCTGACCGTCCGAACGCGATCTGGCAGGCGGACCACACGATGCTGGACTTGCTCATCGTTGGGCCGGATGGCAAGCCCGCACGGCCGTGGTTGACGGTGGTCCTCGACGACTACTCCCGCGCGGTCTGCGGGTACATGGTGTTCCTCGGCGCCCCATCAGCGGCGAACACAGCGCTCGCGCTCCGGCAAGCGATCTGGCACAAGCCGGAGCCGGACTGGCCCGTCTGTGGGATCCCAGACGTGCTCTACACGGACCACGGGTCGGACTTCACCAGCCACCGAATCGGCGACACAGCCGCCATGCTGCGCCTTCGCATCATCCACTCCCAGGTCGCTCGCCCTCAGGGCCGCGGGAAGATCGAGCGGTTCTTCGGCACCATCAACACCGAGCTGCTCCCAACGCTCCCCGGCCACCTCGCGCCCAGATCCTCCGCGCCGACGCCAGCGCTGGATCTCGCCGGCGTCGACAGTGCCATCAACACGTTCATCCGCCGCTACAACGCCCGCACCCACCGCGAGCTCCGGAAGAGCCCACTGGAAGCGTGGATCGCACACGGGTGGCTGCCACGACTGCCGGACTCCCTCGAGCAGCTCGACGGGTTCCTGCTCACCGTCCCAACCACGCGCGTCGTGCAACGAGACGGCATCCACTTCGAAGGGCTCCGCTACACCGCAACCACCCTCGCACCCTTCGTGGGCAGCACCGTCAGCGTCCGGTACGACCCCCGCGACGTCACCGAGATCCGCGTCTTCCACCGCGACGCGTTCCTCTGCACCGCCATCAGCACCCAGCACCAGACCGAGACGATCAGCCTCAAACAGATCCAAGCCGCCCGGAACGCGCAACGCAGAGCGCTGCGCGGGCAGATCCGCGAACGCATCGCGATCGTCCGCCCCACACCCGATGATCACACCCCACCAGCACCCGCACCGGATCAACCGCGACTGAAGACCTACGAGGAGGACCGGTCATGACGAACCAGTTCATCATCACGAAGGAACACCGCCGGTTCACGGAGTTCGCCGACGCCGTCCGGAAGCAGAACACCATCGGCGTCTGCTTCGGCCCCGCTGGCGTCGGTAAGACCCTTTCCGCACGCCGCTACGCCCACTGGGACAGCATCGGCCCGTTCATCGCCAGATGGGCCGCACGCAGTGAAGACGACACCAAGATCTACGCCGCCGCACACCGTGCCCGCACCGTCTTCTACACGCCCGAGGTCTCCGCCACGATGCGCGCCCTGCAGGACGACCTCCGGCACGACATGCTCCGCACCGAACACTGCATCGAGGAACACCTCATCCTCCACGGCCGCCACTTCGACCACGCACACGGCCCCAACCCGTCGCTGCTCGAGCTGATCATCATCGACGAGTCCGAACGCCTCACCGGCAACGCCGTCGAGTGGCTCCGTGACCAGTACGACCGCACCGGCATCGCGATGATCCTCATCGGCATGCCCGGCATCGAGAAGCAGTTCAGCCACTACCCGCAGCTCTACAGCCGCCTCGGATTCGCCCACCAGTACCGTCCGCTCGGCCACGACGAGCTGCTCTTCGTTCTCGAACGTCAATGGCGCAAGCTCGGCAAGACGCTCGACCCCGACGACTTCACCGACGCCCAAGCCATCGCCGCCGTCGAACGCATCACCCGCGGCAACTTCCGACTCCTCGAACGCCTACTCCCACAGATCCAACGCGTCCTGAAGATCAACGAGCTCGACGTCATCACCAACGACGTCGTCGAAGCCGCCCGCAGCACCCTCGTCATCGGCACCACCTAACCCGACACCGACCGCAGCGAAAACGACGACACAGAGCGAAGCTGCTCACACTCAGATGACTGGGCTGCTCACACACCCTGGCGTTCCGTCGGAACGGACGGTTGTAGCGGAATCGTTCGTATTCGCTACACCGGTCGCTTCAGTGCGGCAAGCTGGAGTGCTTGCA